>Ga0066710_100000194_pt1 | contig 31173 bp, 26 predicted proteins | sample GraSoiAngelo_159_FD_79666 | JGI IMG/M metagenome (GOLD analysis project Ga0066710, IMG submission 79666) | Grasslands soil microbial communities from the Angelo Coastal Reserve, California, USA - 14_1009_16_40cm | ecosystem: Environmental > Terrestrial > Soil > Grasslands | place: USA... | reverse complement strand
CCCGACTGGGACGATCGGCTCGTCCGCCTGCTCGACGTGCCCGTCCGCCGCGAGGCACGGCTGCCCGTCGAGTTCGAGGTGGACGCGCACGGCAGCCCGCTCGGCGTGCGCTTCCCGGCCCAGGCCCTGAACCTCAGCCGCAGCGGCATCCTGATCGAGACGGCGGCGGAGCTGAGGGTGGGCGACGAGCTGGAGCTGGAGTTCCAGCTCGCCGGCGACGGCGTCGTCGCCCGCGGCCGCGTGGTGCGCCAGGCCGGACCCCGGCTCTTCGGCGTGGAGTTCGCCCCCCTGGTGCCGGGCGCGGCGGAGCGCATCGAGCGCTTCGTGGGCGCAGCCGAAGCGTGAGCCATCCCGCTCCACCCCTGCCCGAGTCGGCGCGCGGGCTCCTGCGCATCCCCACCCTGCAGATCGCCGACATCGAGCTGCCCGAGGGCATGGAGCGCCTGCGCGACCTGGCCTACGACCTGTGGTGGAGCTGGTCGCCGCTGGCGACGCGGCTGTTCACGTGGATCGACCCCGACCACTGGCGCCGCTACCACAACCCGGTGGAGCTGCTGATCAACGTGGAGCCCCACCACTGGAGCCGCCTGTTGTCCGACCCCGAGTTCCGCCGGGCCTACGAGGGTGTGGTGCAGGCGCTCGACGCCTACCACGCGCGGCCGCGGTGGTTCGACGCCCAGGGCGCGCCGCTCGCCGGGCCGGTGGCCTATTTCTCCATGGAGTTCGGGCTCCACGAGTCGCTCGGCGTGTACTCCGGCGGGCTCGGCGTGCTCGCGGGCGACCACTGCAAGGCGGCGAGCGACCTCGGCGTCCCGCTGGTCGGGGTCGGGCTGCTCTACCGGTCGGGCTACTTCCGGCAGTCGGTGGACGCGGACGGGTTCCAGCAGCACGTCTATCCCGACAACGACTTCGCCCGCCTGCCGGTCCTGCCGGTGCAGGCGCCGGGGGGCGGCGTGCTCACGGTGCCGATCGACCTGCCCGGGCGGGTCGTCCAGGCCGCGGTCTGGAAGGCGCAGGTGGGCCTGGTGCCGGTCCTGATGCTCGACACCGACATTCCCCTCAACGATCCGGCCGACCGGCCGATCGCGAGCATCCTCTACGTGCGGGGGCGCGAGATGCGCCTGACCCAGGAGGTCGTCCTCGGCGTGGGCGGTGTGCGGGCGCTGCGCGCCCTCGGCGTCTCCCCCGCGGTCTGGCACATGAACGAGGGCCACGTGGCGTTCCTGGGCCTGGAGCGGGCGCGCGAGCGCGTCACCACCGGCGAGGGGCTGGAGGACGCGCTGAAGGCGGTGGCCCGCAACGCGGTCTTCACGACCCATACCCCGATCCCGGCCGGCAACGAGATCTACGACCGCGAGCTGGTGCGGCGCTACCTCGGCCCCTGGAGCCAGGAAGTCGGCGCCGATCCCGAAGCGGCCCTCGCCCTCGGCACGCAGGCCGGCAACTTCAACCTCACCGTGCTCGCCATCCGGTTGTCGTCGAGCGTCAACGGCGTCAGCCAGCTCCACGGCCAGGTCTCCTCCGCGATGTGGCGCCACCTGTGGCCGGGCGGCGGCGAGTCGCCCGTCTCCTCGATCACCAACGGCGTCCACACCGAGACGTGGGTGGGGCCGGAGATGCGCGCCCTCTACGTGCAGCACCTCGATCCGGCCTGGGAGGAGCGCCTGCTGGAGCCGGAGCTGTGGGGGAGGGTGGCCGACATCCCGGACGCCGAGCTGTGGGCCGCCCACCGCTCGCAGAAGGAGCGCCTGGTGCGTTTCGTCCGGGAGCGGGTGCGGATCCAGAGCGCCCGCCACGGCCTCGCGCCCGACGAGCTGCGGGGGGTGGAGCGCCTGCTCGACCCGCGCGCCCTGACCATCGGCTTCGCCCGCCGCTTCGCGACGTACAAGCGGGCGGTGCTCGTCCTCTCCGACCTCGACCGGCTGCGGGCGGTGCTCTCGGACGCCGACCGGCCGGTGCAGCTCATCTTCGCCGGCAAGGCCCACCCCGCCGACCGCGCCGGCCAGGACCTCATCCGCCGCCTGTTTCTCCTCACCCAGGGCGAGTTCCGCGGGAAGCTGGTGTTCCTCGAGGACTACGACATGGAGGTGGCGCGGATGATGGTCCAGGGCTGCGACGTGTGGCTGAACACGCCCCGGCGCCCGCAGGAGGCGAGCGGCACCAGCGGCCAGAAGTCGCCCATCAACGGCGGGGTCAACCTCAGCATCCTGGACGGTTGGTGGGTGGAAGGCCACCGCTCCGACAACGGCTGGGCCTTCGGCGCGGAGAGCGACGCCGACGTGGAGACGCAGGACAAGGAGGACGCGGTCGCGCTCTACCGGCTGCTGGAGGAGGAGGTCGTCCCGCTGTTCTTCGCCAAGGACGCCGACGGCCTCCGCCACGCGTGGATCGCGCGCATGAAGGCCTCCATCGCCTCCATCGTTCCCAGGTTCAGCGCCCACCGCATGGTGGGGGACTACGTCCAGAAGGTCTACGTCCCGGCCGCCTCACGGCGGGGCTGAGCCCGGCCGCGCCGTCTGGCCTTTGCCGCACCTGTCCGCAGCCGCGAAGCTCGGGCACGAGCGTGTGTCCCATCACTTCCGCCGGCCCGCCCACGTCCGTAGTTTCCGCGGGATGACGAAGCCTGCACCGTCGCGCCGCGGGACGGTGCTCGCGGGCGTCCTCGCGTCGTCGCTCACGGCCTGCGGGGGCGGCGGCTCGTCTCCCGGGGCACCCACCCCCGCGGCCGGAACCCCGCCCCCTCCGGACACCGGCGGCTCCGCCGTCCTCATGGGCTGCCCGGTCTTCCCGGCCGACAACCCGTGGAACCGCGACGTGTCCGCCGATCTCGTCGACCCGCGCTCCAACGCCTACGTTGCCAGCATCGGCGCCGGCACGTTCCTCCATGCCGATTTCGGCAGCCCGGCGGAATACGGCATTCCCTGGACGAGCGTGGCGGCCAGCCAGCCGAAGGTCGCGATGTCGTTCGACTACGGCGACGAGAGCGACCCCGGCCCCTACCCCTTCCCTCCCGACGCGCCGATCGAGGCCGGCGGGGACCGCCACGTCCTGGTCCTCGACCGTGACAACTGCAAGCTCTACGAGACCTTCGACTCCCACTACGAGGGGAGCGGCTGGCACTGCGGCTCGGGCGCGGTGTTCGATCTCCGGAGCAACCGGCTGCGGCCGGACACCTGGACCAGCGCCGATGCCGCCGGCCTGCCCATCCTGCCCGGCCTCGTGCGGCGCGACGAGGTGAAGGCCGGCGAGATCCGCCATGCGCTGCGCTTCACCGTGGAGCGGACTCAGCGGGCCTACGTTCATCCGGCCACCCACTTCGCCAGCAGCAGCACCGACCCCGGCCGGCCGCCGATGGGGCTGCGGGTGAGGCTCAAGGCCGCCTACGACCTGGCCCGGTTCCACGGCGACGCGAGGGTGATCCTGGCCGCGCTCAAGCGCTACGGGATGTTCGTGGCCGACAACGGAAGCGACTGGTTCATCAGCGGCGAGACCAACCGGCTGTGGGACGACGACGACCTCGACCAGCTCAAGACCGTGCCGGGCGCCGCCTTCGAGGTCGTCCAACTGGGAACGATCTACAGATAAGCCCAGAGGTCGCAGAGACGAGCGGAGGATGCAAGGGGGAGCTAATAGCCGGCGGCGGCCTCGGCCCGCTTCCGCGCGTCCAGGAACGCCTGGTAGATGCGGCTCCGCTCGGCCATGGCGTTCAGCAGCGGACCTTCGACGCTGCCTGCGTCCCGGGGGTTCACGACGAAGTCGGCCTGGGCGACGAAGGCCTGGGTGCCGTCGCCGGTCTTGACCTCGTCCCCGACCAGGATCAGGAAGATACGGCGCCGGGCGTCGGGGTTGAGCCGGGTCACGCGCTGGTAGAGCGTCTCGCCCTTGCCGGGCACGGCCGCGGTGCGGGTCGTGATCACGACGCCGTAGACGCCTTGCTCCAGCAGCCGTCCGCCCTCGTCGGGCGTGTCCAGCATCTCGATGGTGTGGCCGAGGCGCGTCAGGGGCATCGTCAGCGCCCCCGCCACCGCGCGGTCGGGCACCGCCACCAGCACCTGGGTGGCCGCGCCGCGATCGCCGGCCCCGATCTCGCGCCGGAGCCGGGCCAGGGACTCCGAGGCCTCGGCCTTCTCCGCCGCGCCGGCCGGCGGGGCGGCGGCGGCGGGGGCCGCGGCCGGGGCGACGGCGGCGGCCGTCCGCCCGGGGAACCGCACCACCGTCTGGCACTTCGGGCACTTGACGCTGAACGGCCGGTCGGGGGCGCGGGCGTCGTCGACGACGATGCGGTGCGCGCACTGCGGGCAGTTGGCCTGCACGACCTACCTTTCGATGAGACCGTCCAGCTCCGACGCCGGGGCGGACGGCTTCCGCGCAGCGGCGGCCTTGGCCTGGGCCTTGAGGCTCGGCATCTGGGCCGTCGGCTCCCCCATGGTGTCCAGGCGGAGCTGCAGGTTGGTGCGGTTGGTCGCGTAGCTGAGGCCCACCTCGCGGTCGATCACGTTGGCGTTGATGAGCCGCTCCAGCTCGGAGTCGAACGTCTGCATCCCCTCCAGCCGGCCGTCGCTCATGGCGTCGAGCAGGCTCTTGCCCTCGCGCTCCCCCTCCTGCACGTACTCGCGGGTCCGCGAGCTGGCGCGCAGCACTTCGCAGACCGCTATCCGGCCCCCGCCCATCTTGGGGACCAGGCGCTGGCTCACCACCCACTTGAAGGCCTGGGCGAAGCGGGTGCGGATCTGGCGCTCCTCGTTCTTCGGGAAGACGCCCACGATGCGGTCGATCGTCTTGGCGGCGTCGATCGTGTGGAGCGTGGAGAGGACGAGGTGGCCGGTCTCCGAGGCCTCGAGGGCGATGGAGATCGTCTCCACGTCGCGCATCTCGCCGACCAGGATGACCTTGGGCGCCTGGCGCAGGGCGGCCCGCAGGGCAAGGGCGAAGGTCTGGGTGTCCGAGCCCACCTCCCGCTGGTTGATGGTGGCCAGGTTGTGGGGGTGCAGGTACTCGATCGGGTCCTCGATCGTGATGACGTGGATCGGCTTCTCGCGGTTGATCTTGTTGATGATGGCGGCCAGCGTCGTGCTCTTGCCGGACCCGGTGGGGCCGGTGACGAGCACGATGCCGTTCAGCTCGCTGGCGATCTCGTTGAGCTGGGGCGGGATTCCCAGCTCCTCCACCGTGGGAACCTTGTTGGGGATGACGCGCAGCACGATGGAGTAGCTTCCCCGCTGGGAGAAGACGTTCACCCGGAAACGCGTGCGCCGGGCGAGGCTGTACGAGAGGTCCACCGAGCCCGTCCGGACGAGCTTGTCGGCCAGGTCGCGCTTGGTCGCCAGCAGCCGCATCGCGATGATCTCGGTGTGGTAGGGGAGCAGCTTCTCGATGCCGGCGTAGCTCACCGAGTGGAGCTGGCCGTCGACCTCGACCTGGGGAGGACGGCCGACGGAGAGGTTGAGGTCCGAGATGCCGGGCGCCGAATCGAGCATCGTCTCGAGCAGCGGGTCGAGGTCGAAGAAAGCCATCGAGGCCTCCGGAGCGCCAGATTCTAGCACGCCGGCTTCGGCGAGCCGGCGAGCCAGGCGGCCATCGTCTCCACCGCCTCCACCATCCGCGGGCCGGGACGGTTCAGGTAGGCCTGGCCGCCGGCCACCTGCTCGTAGGACACCGCGCAGACCTCGCATGCGCCCTGCGTCACCACGATGTCGGGAGCGAGCGAGCCCAGGCGCAGCTCGTCGAGCCGGTAGAGCGGCTCGCCCGAGGCGTGGACGCGCCGCACCTCCTCGTCCAGACGAGCCGAGGGGAGCGAGGGATCCACGCGCGCGTGGGTGAGGGCCGGCAAGCTCGCCAAGTCGGCCGGGAAGTCGCAGGCGTGGGAGCGGCCGACGAGCGCTTCACGCAGCCCGAGGGCGCAGGCGATCTCGGTCGCGGCGGGCAGGAGCGACACGATCTTCACGACGGCTCCTCGAAGCTATAGAGAGGATGGGGCAGGCCGGGCAACGCATGGGCGCGGACCGACACGCGAAAGGCCCGGGCGGCCTCGGGGGAGGTCAGGACGGCGTCCGGCGGCCCCTCGGCCGTCACCTGTCCCCGGTCGAGGAGCACCATCCGTCCGGCCCACGCGGCCGCCCGGGGCAGGTCGTGGACGACGGCGAGGACGGCGACGCCGGCGGCCCGGGCCTGGTCCAGGATGCGGAACAGCGCGAGCTGGTGGCCCACGTCGAGGTGCGCCCCCGGCTCGTCGAGAAGCAGCACGCGTGGCTGCTGGGCGAGCCCGCGGGCCAGGGCCGCCAGCTGGCGCTCGCCCGCCGACAGCGTCTCCAGCGCCCGCCGCGCCAGGTCCACGATGCCCGTCGCGGCCAGCGCGCCTTCGATCGCCGCCCGGTCCTCGCGGGTCAGCGGCCGGAAGGGACCGCGGTGCGGATAGCGGCCCAGGGCGACCCGGTCCTGCACCGTGAGCGCCGGGGGAGTCTCCTCCTCGGGGGTGACGAGCGCGAGCGCGCGCGCCCGCGCGTCGCGGTCCCACTGCGACACGGGCCGTCCCTGCAGGATGACCTGGCCGCGCTCGGGCCGCAGCAGGCCGGCCAGCGTCCGGACCAGGGTCGACTTGCCCGCCGCGTTGGGACCCACCAGGGCGACCGCCTCGGCCTCCCGAAGGGAGAGGCTGACCCCGTGCAGGACCTCGCGCGCGCCTCTCCGCACGACCGCATCCCGCGCCTCCAGCACGGCGTTCACGCGCGCGCCTCGTGCGTCCGCAGGGCGAGGAGGAAGTAGGGAGCGCCGACGAAGGCGGTGAGCGCGCCGAGGGGCAGGTCCAGCTGCGCGCTGAGCGTCCGCGCGGCGAGGTCGGCCAGGACCACGAGGACGGCGCCGCCCAGGAATGCGGCGGGAAGCAGGTGCCGGCCGAGCGGGCCCACCAGCGGCCGCAGGGCGTGGGGGGCCACCAGCCCCACGAACGGCACCGAGCCGGCGACCGACGTCGCGGCCCCTGCCACCAGCGACGACACGGCCAGGATCCCGAGCCGGGTGAGGTGGACGGGAAGGCCCAGGGCCGCCGCTTCCTCGGTGCCGAGCGAGAGCACGTCGAGGGGCCGGGCCAGGGCGAGCAGCAGCAGCGCGCCGGCCACGATCAGCCCGCCTCCGAGCTGCACGTGGGTCCAGCTCCTTCCTTCGAGCCCCCCGGCGAGCCAGAAGAGCACCGTCCGGACCCGGAACTCCTCGGTCGCCACGAGCAGCACCGAGGTGCCCGCGCCCGCGAGGGCCGAGACGGCCAGGCCCGTGAGCAGCAGCGCGTGCAGCGACGGCCGGCCCGCCGCGTGGGCGAGCACGTAGACCGCCAGCACCGCCGCCATCGCCCCCGCGAAGGCGGCGATGGGCAGGGCCAGGAACGTCTGGCCCCAGCCGATCTTCACCGCCAGCACCGCCCCGCACGCCGCGCCGGAGCCCACCCCGAGCAGGCCGGAGTCGGCCATGGGGTTGCGGAAGACGGACTGCAGGGCGGCTCCCACGACGGCCAGTCCGCCGCCCACCACGGCGGCCAGCAGCACGCGGGGCAGGCGCACCGTCCACAGGATCGTCTGTCCGGCCGGGCTCAGGGGGAAGACGTCCGGCAGGCCGAGCCGGGCCCCCAGCGACGAGAGCACGGACCCCGGCGGCAGGGCCACGCTGCCCGAAGCAGAGGCGAGGCAGAGGCAGAGGGGCAGGGCGGCGGCGAGCACGGCGAAGGCCAGGGCACGCCGGCGCGTCTCGGTCACGGCCGCGGGCGGGGGACGCGGTCCGGGTGCAGGGCCCAGGAGAGGTACCAGCACGCCTCCGCCGCGTGATGGCTGAGGGTCACCAGCAGCTCGGTGGGCATCGCGACGATGCGTCCCTGCTGGACGGCCCGCAGACGCGAGAGGAGAGGATGCGCCCTCAGCGCCTCCGTGGTCTTCCATCCTTCACCCACCAGGACGGTATCGGGATCGGCCACGAAGGCGCGCTCGGCGCCGATGGGCGCGATGCCCTCGACACCCAGCTCGTGGCCGACGTTGACCGCACCCGCGGCTTCGATCAAGGCGCCGATGGCCGTGCCGCGGCCCGCCGTCATCCCGCCGGCCCAGTAGAGGACCCGAGGCTTGGCCACGCCGGCCAGCCGGCGGCTCAGCTCGGCGAGCACGGCGTCGTAGCGCTCGACGAGGCGCACGGCTCCCTGCTCTTCCCCCACCGCGCGGCCGAGCTCGAGGATCGCCGCCCGGAAGCCGGCCAGCGAGTCCAGGCCGCGCATCCGGTGGACGCGCATCCCCGAGCGCTCCACGAGGCGCAGGAAGTCCGGGTCGGTGTACTCGGAGACGACCACCAGGTCGGGCGAAAGGGCCAGCAGCCTCTCCATCTCCGCCCGGCGGAACCGCGCGACGCCCGGCGGGAGGCGGCCCGCGACGTTGGAGGTGCCGGCGTCGTCGGCGGCGGCCGTCGCGGCCACCAGCCGGTCGAGGGGCAGGATCTCGACCAGGATCTCGTCCGCGGTCAGGTTCAACGACGCGATTCGACGAGGAACGGAATCGAACGCAGAGGCCGCCGAGAACGAAGAGAGTGAAAAAAGGAGCGCCTGGGCGCCCGCTCTCCAGAGGCCCGTCCGTCGCCGGTCGGGTCTCATCCTTTCTCCATCCTCTGCGCCCTCTGCGCGCTCTGCGTTGAATCCGTTTCCGGAAGCAGATCAGCAAAGGCGAAGCCGTCGCGCTGGACCACCTCGCCGACGGCAACCCGGATGGGATGCTCGAACATCGGCCCATCCCAGGCGAAGGTGTGGAACTCGCCCCGCTCGCCGCAGGGGTCCGCCTCGTCGGGGAGCGCCGAGAGCAGGCCGCGGTCGAACGCGCGGCCGGCGAAAGATGGGTCGAGGCATCTCGGATCGACGCACGTCAGCCAGGCGCGCAGGCCGCCGTCGATCATCTCCTCGGCCAGCGCCCGGGTCGGACGGCCCCACAGCGGGAACAGCAGACGCAGGCCGGTGGCGGCCATCCGCTCCTCGCGGTAGCGGCGGACGTCCTCCAGGAACAGGTCGCCGAAGGCGACGCCCTCGATCCCATGCGCCCGGGCCTCGGCGAGGGCCTCGCTCATCGCCGCCTCGTAGGTCTCGTTCGGGCACGGGTAGGGAATGGGGACCCGGCACAGCGGAAGGCGCGGAGCGGGGGCCTGCGCTTCGAGCCAGTTGCCACGGACGGCGTGCATGGCGACCCGGCCGAACGATTCGTTCACGGTCGTGAGCAGGCCGGCCACCTCCACGTCCCCCTGCTGGCGGAGGACGTGGAGGCTCCACGCGCTGTCCTTCCCGCTGCTCCAGGCGAGGAGGACCTTCACGGCCGCGCCGGCCCCGACTCGAAGCGGAGCCCCCCGCGCACGGCCCGGCCGAGGGCGGGATAGCCGAGCACCTCCTGATAGCGTCGGTCGAGCAGGTTCTCGCCGACCACGAAGGCCTCCAGCCGGCGGCCGAGACGGCACCGCGCCCGCCCGTCGAGGCGGGCGTAACCGTCGTTGGTCAGCAGGCCCAGCCCGGCGAAGTCGCTGTCGGCTCGCCGGCCGACGAGCACGACGTCGGCGCCGAGGCCGAGACGTCCCCGCGCGAGGCGGGCGCCGAAGGTGGCCTGGTGCTTCGGCCGCCGCAGCAGGCTTCGGCCGGCGGCCACCACGGGATCGAACGCGTCGGTGCTGACGAGGACCCGGCCGTCGAGCAGCGTGTACCCGGCCGAGAGCGACACCGAACCGACCGGCGCCGCCTCGACGGCCAGCTCGACTCCGCGGGCGCGGGTGCGGCCGAGGTTCACGAAGCTGCCCTGGAACGTCGTGAAGTCGACGACGTGGTAGGCGATCTGGTCCAGGTAGTCGTGATGGAAGGCGGTGGCCTCGGCGCGCACGCGGCCGGCGAAGAGCCGCTGCTCGACGCCGAGGTCGAAGGTGCGGCTGCGCTCGGGCTTCAGGGCCGGGTTGCCGAGGGCGAAGAACGAGATCCCGAACGATTGGAAGAAGCTCGGCTCCTTGATGCCGGCGCCCGCGCTGGCCCGGACCGTGGTCGCGTCTTTCCCTCCCCGCAGCCGCCAGGCCGCCGCGGCGCGGGGCACCACGCGCGCGCCGAAGCTGGCATTCCGCTCGAGCCGGGCCCCGGCCGTCACGAACAGCCGGCCGCCCAGGACCAGCCGGTCCTGCACGTACACGCCGCCGTTGGTGCGGCGGGGTGAGAGCGGCGCTTCCCCGCGCGAGCCGAGCGCGCCGGTCTCGCGCTCCAGCTCCGCCCCCGCGGTCACGAGCTGCCGCGCCCCGGCCCTCGCCTCGAGCTGATAGCCGAGAGAGAGCCGCCGGACGTCGTTCTGGAACCCGGCCGGGTCGGGGAAGTCCGACAGCGGGAATGCTCCGATCCGGTCGCCGAAGCGCGGGACGAAGGAGCCCGAGTCGATCGGATCGAGGTCGACCTCGTCGCTCAGCGCGTAACCCGCGCGCAGCTCCTGCGAGACGGCGTCTCCCGCGCGGCGGAGCCGGCCGCCGAGCACGAGCGCCTGTCGCTCGATGGAGGCGTCGAGGTCCGGCCGCCCGAAGGCGGTGGCCCCCGGCGTGCCCGCTGACGAGATCGCGCCGCGGGCCACCAGGGCCGCCGAGGAGCGGTCGCCCAGCCGAAGGCCCACGGCGGCCGCGCCCGCTGTCTCGCGGAAGGCGCTGTTGGGCTCCTGGTTGTCGGTCTCCACGCGGACCGCCCCCGCGTTCCAATCGAGACCGCCGCGCCGGCCCAGCGCGCCGCCCTGCAGCCGGCGGCTGTCGAAGCGCCCGCCCTCCGCCTCCGCATCGAAGGACGATCCCTCGCCGGCCCCGGCCCGGCGGGTCAAGAGCTGCACGACGCCCGCCAGCGCGTCGGTGCCGTAGAGGCTGCTCGCGGCTCCCCGCACGACCTCCACCTGCTGCAGCTCCAGCGGCAGCAGCGAGCCGAAGTCGAACGCGCCCCCCGGCTCGTTCACGGGCACGCCGTCGATCATGATGCGAGCCGCGTTCGAGGCGCCGCCGCGCAGGAAGAGCGAGCCCTGCCGCCCGAGGCCGCCGGCGCGCGCGGCCGCGACGCCCGGGACCTCCTGGAGGAGATGCAGGACATCGGGACTCCTTCTCTCTTCGATGCGGTCGTGGTCGATGACGGAGGCGGTCACTCCGAGCGTCGAGAGCGCGGCCTCGTCACGGGTGGCGGCCACGATCACCCGCTCGCGCACCGCAGCCGGCGAGAGCACGAGGTCGAGGTCCTGCTCTCCCGATCCTACGGTGCAACGGGGCTCGGGGGAGAGGACGAAGCCTGGCGCATCGACGCGCACCCGGTATTGTCCGGGGACGAGGCCGGTGACGCGGTAGCGTCCCCCGGGGCCGGTCACGGCCGCGCGCTCGCCGGCCGGCCCGGCCACGATCAACGGTAGCTGGGGCACCGGCGTGCCCTCGGCGGTGCGGACGAAGCCGGCCAGGATCCCCGTCTCGTTGGCGCCGGCGAACGCGGCCCCGAGCAGGAAGACAAAGCTCAACAGAAAACGGCCATGACGGCGCATGACGAGTCTCCTTTCGGAGGCTCGACGCGAACGGAGGGGGACGGGATCACCCCGGAACAGGGACCCGTCGTTCCGCAGCTCCTTCACGCGAGAAGCCTCTCGGACCAGTCGGGTCAGGGCAGGTTTCCTGGCTCCCGGGTCGACGCCTCGCCTCCGACCTTCCCCGGGTGCTCACCCGAGTGGCGGCGCCCCTTTCGCGGGCGCACGTTGGAGACGGGCTCTCCGGCTACAGTGGCGGGACCGCGCAGGCCTTCGACCTGCTTCCCGTGGCTGGCCAGCCTCTTTCGGGGCTGCGCCAGCTCCCCTCGCACGAGGGGCACCCTGACGATTGGAAGGCAGTCTGACAGCCTGCGGCGCCAGCTGTCAATACGTGGGCGCGGAACGGCTGGGCTATCATCGCCAACGAGTGGGCAAGAGCGACCGGTTCCTGCGGGCATGCCGGCGCCAGCCGGTGGACGGCACGCCGGTATGGTTCATGCGCCAGGCGGGCCGCTACCTGGGCGAGTATCGGGCCGTGCGCGAGCGCCACGGGCTGCTGGAGATCTGTCGCACCCCCGAGCTGGCGGCGGAGGTCACGCTCCAGCCGGTGCGGGCGCTGGGCGTCGACGCGGCCATCCTCTTCAGCGACCTCCTGCTGCCACTGGAACCGCTCGGCGTGCCGTTCCATTTCGCGGAGGGCGAAGGCCCGGTGATCGACGCCCCGGTGCGCAGCCCGGCCGACGTCGACCGCTTGCGCCGCTTCGATCCGAGGGAGGAGCTGCGCAGCGTGCTCGAGACGATCCGGCTCGTGCGGCGCGAGCTGGAAGGAAAGGTGCCGCTCATCGGCTTCGCGGGCGCGCCGTTCACGCTGGCCTCCTACGCCGTGGAGGGCGGCCGATCGACCACCTTCGCCGCCACCAAGGCCCTGATGTACGGCGACCCGCCGGCGTGGCACCGGCTGGCCGGGCTGCTGGCCGAAGTGGCCGGCGACTACCTGCGCGCACAGGCCGAGGCGGGGGCGCAGGCCCTGCAGGTCTTCGACTCCTGGGTCGGCGCCCTCGACGCCGCCGACTACCGGGAGTTCGTCCTGCCCCACGTCAAGGCCCTCTTCGCCCGCGCGGGCGGCCTCGTCCCGGTGATCCACTTCGGCACCGGCACCGCCCACCTGCTCGCGCTCCAGCGCGAGGCGGGAGGCGACGTCATCGGCCTCGACTGGCGCGTGCCCCTCGACGAGGGCTGGCGCGCCGTGGGCGACGGAGCGGGCGTGCAGGGCAACCTCGACCCGGCCGCCCTGCTCGGCCCCCGCGCGCGGCTGCTGTCCCGCGTCGACGAAGTGATGGCCCGCGCCGGGGGCCGTCCCGGACACGTCTTCAACCTCGGCCACGGCATCCTGCCCACCACGCCGGTGGACAACGTGAAGGCGGTCGTGGACCACGTTCACGACCACGCCGCCCGACGAGCCGGGTCTGGATGAAGGGCGTCCTCCTCCTCGCCCACGGGACTCCCGAGAGCCTCGACCAGATGCCGGAGTACCTCCGGCTCGTGCGCGGCGGCCGGGAGCCCCCGGCCGAGCTGGTCGAGGAGATGCGGCGCAACTACGCCGCCGTCGGCGGCCGGTCGCCCCTCGCCGACATCACGCGGGCCCAGGCGGCCGCGCTGCAGCGAGAGCTGGCGGACGGCACGCCGGTCCTCGTCGGCATGAGGAACTGGCGGCCTTTCGTGGCCGATGCCCTGCGCGAGGCCTCCGCCGCGGGAGTCACCGACATCGTGGCCCTGCCCCTGGCGCCGCAGTATTCGAGCCTGAGCGTCGGCAAGTACCGCGAGGCGGTGGAGCACGCGCGCCCGGACGGCATGACGGTCCGCTTCGTGGACTCCTGGCACGATCACCCGGAGCTGCTCGAGGCCTTCGCCGAGAAGCTGCGCTCGGCCCGGGCGCGAGCAGCCTGGGACGAGGTCGTCTTCACGGCCCACAGCCTGCCGGTGCGGGTCGTGCAGGAGGGCGATCCCTACCCGGCGCAGGTGGCGGCGACGGCCCGCGGCGTCGCCGCGCGAGCGGGGCTCGGGCGATACCGGCAGGCGTACCAGAGCGCGGGCCGGACCCCCGAGCCGTGGCTCGGGCCTTCGCTCGAGGAGACGCTGGCCGAGCTGGCGGCGGCGGGCCTGCGGCAGGTCCTCGTCGCGCCCATCGGCTTCGTGTGCGACCACACCGAGGTCCTCTACGACGTCGACGTCCAGGCCCGGGCCTTCGCGCGCACGCGCGGCCTCGGCCTGGGCCGCACCGATTCGCTCAACGTCTCACCGACCTTCATCCGCGCCCTGGCCGACCTCGTCCGCCGCCATCATGCCGGTCGCTGAGGCGGGGGTCGCGGTCGTGGGAGGCGGCATCACGGGCCTGGCCGTGGCTTACGAGCTGACCGCCGCCGGAGCGCCCTTCACCCTCTTCGAAGCACAGCCGCGCTGGGGCGGGGTCATCCGGACCGAGCGCGCGGACGGCTTCCTCGTCGAAGCCGGTCCGGACTCGATCCTGGCCCAGAAGCCCGACGGGATCGCCCTCTGCCGCGAGCTGGGCCTGGGGGATCAGCTCGTGCCGACGACCCTCCCCCGCACCGTCTACGTCCTGCATCGAGGCCGGCTGCACCCGCTGCCGGAAGGAGTGCTCGGCATCCCGACCCGGATCGGTCCGCTCCTGCGCACGCGGCTCTTCTCGTGGCCGGGAAAGCTGCGCATGGGCCTGGACCTCGTGCTGCCGCGAGGCGGGGGCGGTGACGAGTCCATCGCGGCCTTCCTGCGGCGCCGGCTCGGCCCGGAGGCGGTGCAGCGGCTGGGTGAGCCGCTGCTGGCCGGGATCCATGCCGGTGATCCCGAGCGGCTTTCGCTGAAGGCCACGTTCCCGCGCTTCGCCCATCTGGAAGCGCGGCACCGGAGCCTCATCCGTGGCTTCCGGGCCGCGCGTGATGCCGATGCAGCCTCCGCCGGCTCGAGCGCCTTCCTCTCGCTGAAACACGGCCTCGGAGCGCTCGTCGAGGCGCTGGTGCAGCGGGTGCCGCCCGCGGCGCTACGGACCGGGGTGGCGGTGGCGTCGGTGGCGCGGGCGGTCGGCCGCTTCCGGCTCGAGCTGGCGGGGGGAGGAAGCGCCGAAGCCGCCGCGGTCGTCCTCTGCGTGCCGGCACCGCGCGCGGCGAGCCTCCTGGCCGGCGAGGACAGCGAGCTGGCCGGCCTGCTGTCCGCGATCCCGTTCGTCTCGACGGCCACCGTGCTGCTGGGCTACCGGCGGAGCGACGTCGCTCATCCGCTCGACGGGCACGGCCTGGTCGTCCCGGGCCGCGAGGGCCTGCGCACGAGCGCTTGCAGCTTCTTCTCGAGCAAGTTCGCCGGCCGGGCGCCCGACGGCCACGTCCTCCTCCGCGCCTTCCTGGGCGGGCGGCGCGATCCGGAAGCGGTCGCGCGCGACGACGCGAGCCTGCTGACGACCGTGCGCGAGGAGATGGGGCCGCTGCTGGGGCTGCGCGGGGCGCCGGTGCTGGCGCGGGTCTACCGCTGGCCGGCCGGGACCCCGCAGCTGGAGGTCGGCCATCTCGACCGGATGGCGCGGATCGAGGCGCGGCTGGCGGGCCGGCCCGGCCTGTTCCTGGCCGGAGCGGGGCTCAGGGGCACGGGCCTGCCCGACTGCATCGGCGACGGGCGGGCCGCCGCCGCCGCGGCGTTACGCCTCATCGGCGGGTGCGCGAGCGGGGCACCTTCAGGGTCAGGGTGAGCGCGCCGACCTTGCCGTGCGCGTCGCTCACCAGCCGGCTGAGCTGCACGGCGAAGGTGCCCGTGCTCGCGTCGAGAGCCGGCTCGTCGACGAAGACGGCCGCCCCGTCGCGGTAGGTCTTCTGCCACTTGGCCTCGTCCCCCTGCCAGTAGTCGGAGGTCTCGACGGTGGCGCACACGAGCCCGCCCCGGTCGTCCATCAGGAACGCTTCGACCACCAGCTTGTCGTCCCGGACGAGCCTGCGCAGCCGGTCCGCGCACGGGCCCGAGGTCAGGGCCTTTCGGAGGGGATAGCGGCGGTTCCGTATCCACTCCTCGTCGATGCGCCGGATCTCGCCCGGTGACTCGACGACCTGGTTCTTGGCCACGATTGCCTTGACTAGCTCGGGGTCGTTCCCGATCCGGTCGGCCAGCGGCAGCCGCGCGTAGGCCGTCTCCCGCGCCTGCAGCGCGGCGGCTCCGGCCTGGGCCAGGACCATCACCGCGGCCAGCCGGAGGGCAGGGAGCATGCGAGATGTTAGCTCCGTCTCGGGTCTGATGGGGCGGCCGGCGGACGGGCTCACCGCGGCAGCCGGCCGGCGGATTGGCTATGATTCGGAAGCGCAAGGAGGCTCCGAGTGTCGAGGACCCCTGCCCCGGGCGCGCCGCTGGCCCCCGCCTCCCGGGTGAGCCTCGCCGTCCGCGCCTACCTCGCGATCCGCGAGGAGATCCTCCGCGGCCAGCTCCGGCCCGGGACTCCGCTCTCGCGCCGGCGCCTGGCCCGCGAGCTCGGGATGAGCATCGTGCCCGTCGCCGAGGCCCTGCGGCGCCTCGAAGGCGACGGCCTGGTGGAGAGCCGCCCGCGGGCCGGCACCCGCGTCCGCGTCCCCACCGAGAAGGACGTCCGGGAGCTGTACGAGCTGAGGGAGGCGCTCGAGTCGCAATCGGCCCGCCTCTTCGCCGAGCGGGCCACTCCGGGACAGCGGCTCGAGCTGGGGCGCCTCGCCCGTCACGTGGACGCGTTCTTCGTCCGCCTGGCCACCCGGGGCGACGATCCCGCCTTCGGCTTCAAGGTCCACTCCCATCACGTCCGGCTGCACATGCACATCGCCGAGCACGCAGGCAGCGACCTCCTCCGGCAGATGATCGAGCGCAACCACGTCCTCATCCTGAACTGGCTCTTCGACGTCGCCGGCCGCCGCACGCCCCTGCCCCCGCATTTCCACGCCGAGCTGGCGGGCGTCCTGGTTGCGGGCGATCCGGGGCGGGCCGACGCCGCGATGCGCGCGCACGTCCGCTACGGCTTCGAGGAGGTGTCGGGACGGCTGCGTGGCCTCACGTCGGCCGAGTGGCGGGTCCGTCACGAAGGCCGCCGGGCACGGTCGGGCTAGAGGCGCTCGGTGGGCGCTCCGAGGGGCTCTACACGATCCCCCTCCTGCCGCCGGGCGCCTACCCGGCGACGGTCGAGCAGTCCGGCTTCAAGAAGTACCTGCGGGGCGGGATCGTGGTCCAGATCGCCCAGACGACGCGGCTCGACATCGCGCTGCAGGTCGGGGCGATGAGCGAGGAGGTGCAGGTGGTGGGGAAGGCGCCCCTCGTGCGCAGCACCACCGCGGAGCTGGGGCAGGTGATCGAGATGACGTACTCCCGGACCGAGGACAACATCGCCACCCTCGGCATCCATCCGACGCTCGCGATACGCCAGCGGGCGCCGGGCGCCAGCGGCAGCAAGGTGCTGGACATCCCCAACATCTTCACGGCCAGCGTCTGCCGCCGCGCGAGGCGCAGGTCGGGGTGAGGTTCTTGTTCTGACGGTCCATTCTCGGCGGGCGGGATCGCGCGCGTCGGGGCGCGGTCCCGCCGCGGCTTGCCCTCGTCCCTTCTCCCGCTCCTGAACCGCCGGTCGAAGACTGGGATACATTAGGCGTCCCGGGAGGCGGGGGGATGCGGCTGTCGCAGAGGATGGCGCGGCTGGGGACCGAGACCGCCTTCGAGGTCCTCGTCCGCGCCCGCACGCTCGAAGCGCGGGGCAGGAACGTCGTCCACCTGGAGATCGGCGAGCCCGACTTCGACACCCCGCCCCACATCAGCGAGGCCGCGGTGCGCGCGCTGAAAGCGGGGGCGACGCACTACGGCCCCTCGGCGGGCATCCCCGAGCTGCGCGAGGCCGTCGCCGAGGACACCGCGCGCCGCCGCGGCATGCGGGCCACGCCGGAGATGGTGGTGGTGACCCCGGGGGCCAAGCCGATCCTGTTCTTCGTGATCCTGGCCCTCATCGACGAGGGGGACGAGGTCCTCTACCCCAACCCGGGCTTCCCGATCTACGAGTCCATGATCCGCTACATCGGGGGCAACCCCGTCCCCGTGCGGCTGCTCGAGGACCAGGCGTTCAGCCTCGACGTGGACCAGCTCGTGAGCCGCGTCGGGCCGCGGACGCGCCTCATCATCCTGAACTACCCCCACAACCCGACCGGAGGCACGATCCCCGAGAGCGGGCTGAGGGCGATCGCCGATGCCGCGGCCCGGCACGGCGTGCCCGTGCTCTCGGACGAGATCTACTCGCGGATCCTCTACGACGGTGAGCACGTCTCGATCGCCGCCCTGCCCGGCATGGAGCCGCTGGCCATCGTCCTCGACGGCTTCTCCAAGACCTATGCGATGACCGGCTGGCGGCTCGGCTACGGCGTCATGCCCGCGCCCATGGCCCAGGTGGTGGCCAAGCTGCAGACCAACGCCACCTCCTGCACCGCGACCTTCAGCCAGATGGCGGGCGTGGCCGCGCTGAAGGAGGACCAGTCGGCGGTCGAGCGCATGGTGGCCGAGTTCCGCCGCCGCCGCGACGCCACCCTGGACGGGTTGCGGGCGATTCCCGGCTTCCAGTGCGCGCGTCCCCGGGGCGCTTTCTACCTCTTTCCCAACATCACCCGCACCGGCTTCTCGAGCCGCGTCCTGGCCGACAAGCTCCTCGAGGAGGCCGGGGTCGCCTGCCTCTCCGGCACCGCCTTCGGCGAGTTCGGCGAGGGGCACCTGCGCTTCTCGTACGCCAACAGCCTGGAGAACATCGAGGAAGCGCTGCGCCGCATCAAGCAACTGATCGAAGCATGACGAAGGCTCTTTAACGCAGAGGTCGTGGAGAACGAACGAAGAGGACGCAGAGGGATGAATAGAATGTACAGTCGTTCCCCAAGGTCCTCCGCGTCCTCTCCGTTTCTCTGCGTCCTCTGCGTTAAAAGGCAATTGTTTGACTGAGCGCTATCGCGTCTTCGCCACGTGCGACATCGGGCAGGAGGCGCTCGACCGGCTCCGGCAGAAGGGCTGGGACCTGGAGGTCTACGGCCAGATCGAGCCGCCGCCGAAGAGCCTCGTGCTGGAGAAGGTCAAGGGCGGCGTCGACGCCCTCATCACCACCCTGCGCGACAAGATCGACGAGGAGGTCTTCGCAGCCGGCCGGGCGGCCAAGCTGAAGGTGGTGGCCCAGGACGCGGTGGGCTTCGACAACATCGACCGCGCCGCGGCCAACAAGCACAAGATTCCCTTCAGCAACACCGCGGACGTGTTGACCGACGCCACCGCCGAGTTCGCGTTCCTCATCATGGGCTGCGCCGCCCGCAAGACCTGGCCGAGCGAGCAGATGGTGCGCGAGCGGACCTGGTCCACCTGGCATCCCTGGCATCCCTGGTTGGGAGACGAGGTCACCGGCAAGACCGTGGCCGTCATCGGCACCGGCCGCATCGGCAAGAGCTTCATCAAGAAGGCGGTCGGCTTCGACATGGACGTCCTGTGCCACGACCCCGTCTTCCAGGACCACCGGTTCGTCGAGTCCGTGCGGCGCATCCTGGAGCTGCGGCATCGGGAAGGGCTGGCGCCGCGGCGGCAGGCGATCGAGTACGTCGCTTTCGAAGAGGCGCTCAAACGGGCCGACTTCGTGACGCTGCACGTGGCCCTGACCCGGCCGGGCGAGTCGGACTGGCCGACGTATCACCTCATGGACGAGCAGCGCCTGAAGATGATGAAGCCCACCGCCTACCTGGTGAACACCTCCCGCGGGCCGGTGGTGGACGAGAACGCGCTGGCCAAGGCGCTGCTCGAGGGCTGGATCGCCGGGGCGGCCCTCGACGTCTTCGAGAACGAGCCGCTGCCGCCCGACAGCCCCCTGCGCGACGACCGGCTGAAGCTCAAGCTGCGGGTGTTCCATCATTTCGCCTCCGCCGCCCGGGCCACGCGGCTCTCGCCCGATCCCGACGTGGGCATGGCCGGCCGCACCGTCCAGGCGGTGATCGACGTGCTGGAGAATCGCTATGGCTCGCCCGGCAAGGTCCCGTACGTCGTGAACAAGGAGGCATTCTGAGCGCGGTCCTGCTCCTGGCGCCGCTCCTGGGCCCGGCTCTCCCCGGCGTCGCGGCCGCCGCCGGCCCGAAGTCGGAGATCGTGAGGGAGTGCCTGGAGCGTCCCGGCGAGGAGGGCGTGACCGCATGCCAGCAGGCGCTGGCGCTCGCCCTTCCCGCCGCCCGCGCGGCCACGCTGCGCCGCGTGCTGGCGGGCCGGCTGGCCGCCCTGAAGCGCTGGGACGACGCGGTCGAGGTGTACCGGGACGACGTGCGCGCCCGCCCCGGCGATGCCGAGGCCCAGCGGCGGCTCGGAAGCGCCCTGCTGTACCTCACCGGCCGGCCGGCCGACGCGCTGGGGCCGCTGCAGGAGTCGATCCGGCTGCGGCCGAACGAGCCGGCCGCGTATGCGGAGCTGGGGGTGGCCCTGGCCGAGCTGGGCCGGGCGGACGACGCGGTGGCCGCCTTCGAGGCGGCCGCCCGCCTCGATCCGGCTTATTTCGAGAGCCGTCCGGCCGCCCAGGCCACCTTCGACGCCGTCCGGCGAGGCCAGCGGTGGCCGTAGGACCGCCCCGGCGCGTCGCGGTCATCGACATCGGCTCCAACTCCGCGCGGGTGGTGGGCTACGGCCTCGACGCCGCCCGCCAGCTCCACATCCTCGCCAGCAGCCGCGCCGCCCTCCGCCTCGTCCGCGACGTGGACCGCGAGCACCGGCTGAGCCCCGGGACGGTGGCCCACGTCCGGGAAACGCTGCGAGACTTCCGCGCCCTCGCGATGGGCGCGGGGGCGGAGCGGATCGTCGGGGTGGCGACGGCGGCGCTGAGGGACGCGGAGAACGGGCCCGAGCTCATGGAGCAGCTCCGGGCCGAGCTGGGCTTCCCGGTCGACGTCATCGAGGGGGAGGCCGAGGCCCGATACGGGTTCCTGGGCGGCGTGCGCGGGTTGCCCGTGGACCACGGGCTGCTCTTCGACCTCGGCGGCGGCAGCCTGCAGGTCACGCGGTTCTTCCAGCGGACCCTCGACCGGGCCTGGAGCCTGCCCCTGGGCGCGTTGCGGCTGAGCCAGGCGTTCTTGACGAGCGACCCCCCGGCCGAGGACGAGCTGCGCCGGCTGCGCAAGCACGTGCGCCGCGCCCTCGAGGACGCCGGGGTCCCCGCCCTGCGCCCGGGCGAGGAGCTGGTCGGCACCGGCGGCACGCTGCGCAACATGGCCAAGATCGACGCCCGCGCGCGCAGCTACCCCATCCCGCGCGTCCACGGCTACGTCCTGACGCGGGACGCGGCGGGTGAGGTCGCGGCCACCCTTGCCTCGCGACGGCTCGAGAAGCGCGAGCGGGTGCCGGGGCTGAGCGGCGAGCGCGGCGACTCGATCGTCGGCGGGGCGCTTGCCATCGAGACCCTGATGGGCGACGTGGGGGCGGCCCACGTCCGCGTATCGGGAGAGGGGGTGCGGGAGGGACTGGCCTACAGCCTTCTCGGCGAGGAGATGCCCACCGCGGCCCAGGTGCGCGAGCGCTCGGTGGCCTCGCTCACCGGCCGCTTCGCGGGCTGGGACGCCGCCCACGCGGAGCGCCGCGTCGGGGTGGCCGAGGCTCTCTGGAGCGTGCTCGTGCCGGGCGGCGACCCCGAGCTGCGGGAGGCGCTGCGCCACGCCGCCCACGTCCTCGACATGGGGCGCGCGCTCGACTTCTTCGACCGCCGCGAGCACACGTCCGACTTCATCCTGGCCTCGGATCTCGACGGCTTCACCCACCGCCAGGTGGCCCTGTTGGCCCTGGTCGTCCTCTCGGCGGGGGACGAGGAGGCGAGCCCGGCGCGCTACGCGCCGCTCCTCGGACGGGAGGACCGCGACGCCGTGGAGCGGGCGGGCGTCCTCCTCGCTCTGGCCGACGACCTGGAGGAGCGGTGCTCTCCGGGCGCTGCGCTCAGCCTCTCCTGCCGCCTCGTCGAGGGCGGGGTCGTGGTGGAGATGCCGGCGCTCCTCGGCTGGCGCGCGCGGGCGCTCGACCAGCGCTTCGCCCGCGTCTTCGGCCGCGAGCTGCTGGTCCGGCCTGGAACAGCTTTTTAACGCAGAGGACGCAGAGGAAAACGGAGAGGACGCGGAGACGGCACCAAAATGTCCCTGCGACCTCTCCGTTCGTTCTCCGTGACCTCTGCGTTAAAAAACAAACCCGGCGCGGATGTACACGCCGGTGCGCTCCTCGCTGGTCGCCACCGCCAGCGTGAACGTCGCGTCGCGGTTCAGGAACGAGAGCCAGATCCCGCCGCCCGCGGCGGTGTGCCACTTGTCCGACGTCTCGCCCGCGAGATAGACGCGGCCCCCGTCGGCGAGCCCGAACACGCCCAGATCCGCCGGGAGGACGATGAAGACGCGGGCGATCCTCAGCCTCAGCTCCGCGTTGCCGTAGACGGCGCCGTCTCCGGCGAACCGCTGGGCCCGGAAGCCGCGCACGGTGGTGCTGCCGCCGATGAACGCCGCCTCGAAGAACGGGTAGTCGCCCCACACCCGCTTCCCGCCCGCGCGCAGGGCGAGCGTCGGCTGGAGGAAGGACGAGGAGGCGGAAAGGTACGTGGCCACGTCCCCGTGGACCTCGCCGAACGCAGTCTTCACGTCCCACATCTTCGGGTAGAAGCTGCCCGCCGTGTCGAAAAGCAGCCCGCGCGTGGCGTTGGCCGGGTGATCGCGGCCGTCGAAGCGAAGCCCGCCGCCGAGCCCGGCCTCTCCGAACTTGTCGACGCCATACGGCTGGGTCGCGGTGATGAATCGGCCGGGCGCGAGATCGGTCTTGGCGTACTTCACGCGCGGACCCAGGGACAGCATCAGGCGGGGCGTGAGGAAGACGCCCACCGAGGGCTCCAGGACGAGCTGGTCCTGCCTGGCCTTGAAGGACTGGTCCGGCCCGGCGTTGGAGGTCTCGTTGCCGAACCCGTAGAAGCGCAGGATCTCGATGCCGGAGGCGCGGGCGAAGAGGCTGGTGAAGACAGGTGAGTTGGATCGCCGGAACTCACCCTCGTACTCGACCCGCCCGCTGCGCGCCGTGGTCGCATAGCCCGCCCGGATGATCTGCCGGTTCGCGTACGGGTCCTGGCGGAAGCCGAACGCCCTCGTGTCGAGCTGCAGCCCGAGGAACACGCCGATATCGGGGTTGAAGCCGACGAGCGCCTGCGTGAGCGTCTGGCGCCCCCAGTCCCGGGGCGGGATCCACGGCGCCTGCTTGTTGGGCGGCGGCGGGACGTACTCGCGCCGGTCGAGGTGCGAGCCCGGACCGGCCACGAGGCGCGCACCGGCGGAGTCGGAAAAGCGGGTGCCGCCGCCGGCCGAATCGTCGAACACGTCCTCGCCGCTGCCGCCGACGACCCGCACCAGGATCGCGCCCGACTTGCCGCCGCTGACGGTCACGCGGTCGTTGCCGCCCCGCAGGTCGATGCGGATCTCGTGCGTCTCCGAGGCGTGGAAGCGCCGGCGGAAGAACGGCGCGCCCCCGCCCTCGGCGGGCGCGAGGACGACCTCGACGTCACCGCCCTCGAGATGGCGGATCTGCGCGGCCTCGGCCTGGTCCGTGCCCTCCACGTACGCCTCGCGGGCCAGGTGCCGATAGAAGCGGGCCGCTTCGGCGGGCAGCGCGTCGCGGCGGGCCTTCAGCGCCGCGGTCATGCGGGCGCCGTCGCGCCGGTAGTACTCCTCCGGCATCCTCTTGACGGCGTCCTCGATCACCCTGTCGGTGAGGCGCCCCTTGAGGTCGGCCGCGATCTCGTCCCACGCTGGCTTCTCCAGCTCCGCGAGGAGCCGGCGGTCCTGGTCCCAGCCGTTGAAGGTCAGGCCCACGATCCCCGGATACTCGCGGCCGAAGACCACGAAGCGCGGCTGGCGCGGCCGGGCCATCGTGAGCACCAGCCCCTCGAAGCGCGAGAACGCCTGGTCGCGGTCCTCCGGGATCGGCGGCCAGAGCGCCTGGCCGGGGATGCGGGCCCAGCGCCACTGCTTGAGATGGCGGTCCCAGTCGCCCATGAACATGTCCATGAGGCGCGCACGCAGGAACGCCCGCGCGTCGGCCCGAGTGCGGGGGCTCTCGCGGAGGCGCTTGAGCATCTCGGTGCCGTTGACGATCTCGGCGGAGCCGGCGAAGCCAGCGTGGTCCTTCGTCGCCGGCTGCGGGTACTCCTCGATGAGCCCGAGCAGGCCGGCGAACACGGGGCGGAACTCCCCGAGGGCGGGGTCGTCCGGCATGACCACGATCCGCGGCGTCACGTGGAGGACGCCGGCGGCCTCCAGCAGCGGCGCCACCACGACCGGCGCCGCGGGCTGGGCGGATGCGATCTGGTCCTGCACGATGCGCTCGGCGATCGTGCCCTGGAGGTCGGGGGGCAGGACGCCCGACGGGTCCTTGTCGATGCCCCGGAACGTGTAGTCCCGGCCGTCGGCGCCCTTCATGGCCAGACCCTTGGTCTCCTGGCCTCCGACGCGGAAGGCCGGCTTCAACCCTCCGGCATAGGCGTGCAGGTCGAGGACTTCGACCCGGATCGGCATCGTCCACAGGTCCCGGTAGTCGTCGCCGAGGAGGAAGCGGTGCAAGCCGCCCGCCGCGTAGTGGGCGCCCGCGGTCACCACCACCGTCTGGCTCGGTGCCGCGTCCCGGGCCTGGGCGCGTGCGGCGATGGGGAGAGCCGAGAGCACCAGGGCGAACAGGGGCCGGGACGATCGACTCGTCATCACGGGAGATCCTTTCTCAGGCGGCCTCGGTGCTCTCCGCCTGCGCCGCGACCCGGCGGTTCTCCCGGAGCACCACGACGGCCACGGCCAGCCAGGCGCCGACGAGCACCAGGTTCAGCACGGCAAAACCACGAGGTTGCAGGCCCAGCGCCGCGACGCCGGCCGCCACCAGGATGGCGGAGATGACGTCGCCGGCGCGGACGAAGAACGTGTCCACCGTCTGCTTGGCCTTGTACTTCTCTTCCCGGCGCGTGGGCAGCCACAGCAGTTGCCGGCCCGTGTTCATGACCGAGTAATCGGTGGCGTTCTCCGCGAGCTTCACGGTCCAGATCACCGCGAGCCCGGCGCTCATGGCCGCCAGCCCATATCCGCCGAGGGCAACGAACGGGAGCGTCAGGATCACCCCCGGCAAGCCGAAGCGCTTGACGATCCGCGAGACGAGCAGGGCCTGGAGCAGGACGGCGAGGATGTTCTGGTAGAAGTAGAACTGGCCGTAGAAGACTCCCAGCGCGTCCTTCCGGCTCACCGACGGATCGGCGGTGGCCGCGGCGGTCGCCGCCCGGTCGAATGCCGAGTCCAGGATGAAGTTCCCGTTCGTGTTCACCACGTTGAGCAGGACCAGCAGCAGCGCGATGAGCCGCAGGTAGCGGCTGGCGAAGACCAGTGAGAAACCCTGCCCCGAGCCGATGGGCGCCTGTGCGACCCGGGCCTGGCCCGGCCGCCGCGATTCCCGCTGTTGCACGGCGGCGTAGAGCGCGACCGTGACGAGCAGGATGACGGCGGCGATCTGAAGCATCGCGAAGACGCCCACCCGCGCCTTGAATAGGAGCGCGGCCAGCTCGGAGCCGAGCGGGGCACCGGCCGTGGCTCCGATCGCGATGACCGGGAAGAGCCGCTCGCCGGCGTCCTTGCGGTAGAGATCGTTCGCGAACGACCAGAACTGAGCGGGGGTGGCGACGTTGTAGATGCCCAGCCAGATGAAGAAGGCGACGGCGATCCAGGACACGTCGCGCGCGAAGCCCACCGCGAACAGCTCCAGGGTTCCGATGAAGAAGAGCATCACCGCCACGATCAGCTTCAGGCGGCCGACCTGGCTGGCGAACCAGCTATAGAGCGGGATGAAGCCCATCAAGACCAGCGCCTGCCCGGCGGAGGAGTACGCCTTCGACGTCGCGCCGCCGCTCGCCACTATGACGGTGTCGCGAACGACCTTCATGACGTAGTAGCCGAAGAACAGCAGGAACAGGTTGAGCAGCATCAGGAGCACGGTGCCGCTCTCCCCCGGCCGCACGTCGCTGAAGAGGCGCAGCAGCCGGTCGAGGAAGCCGGGAGCAGGCGAGGACGCGGGTGGCGAGGGATCGGAGGGCATCGCAGGAGTCACGAAGCATAGCATCGGACGGCGCCCGGGCCGCCGCTGCGCGTCAGGCCCCGGCCACGCCGGGTCGCTCGTCCCGTCAGGTCGGATCGTCGGGGGCTTCGTCGCAGCCGTAGAAGCGCTCGAGGTCGCGTCCTCCGGCGGCCACGCGCATCTCGAGGACCCGGATCTGCCAGCGCGCGATCACCGCCAGGTAGTCCATCGCCATCTCGAAGTTGTCCTCGAAGACGTCGATGAGCGCCTCCATCGGGCCGTGGAGAGCGGTCAGCGGCGTCGCGGCCGTGACCGAGTACCAGCGGGGCCGCTCGGCCATCGACTCCACCGCTCCCATCGCCGCCCCCGGTCCCGCGTTCCACCGCGCCGCGCCGTCCCGCGCGTTCCCGGCCGCCGTCCCTCGCACGACCAGCAGCACGCTGCCCGAGCTGTCGCCCTCCTCCCACAGTGGGGTGCCCGCGGGGAAGGACGCCTCGGCCAGGCCCCGCGACAGCTGGGCGAGGGCGTTGACGCTGCTCCGGTTGAAGGGAGAGACCTGGCGCAAGAACACGATCCGGTCCACGAGGTCGAGGTCGGAGGCCGGTCCCGCGGCGGCCGCGGTCGGCGGGAAGGCCTGCGCGTACAGCTCGCCCGGCAGCCGGCCCATGAGGTCGATGAGGGTCCGGCAGTTCTCGCGCAGCGCGTGATGGAGGATGGGGAAGTGGTCCTCGAAGATCTCGAGGACGGCATCCGCCTCCAGCTCCAGCGCCAGCGTGTCCGTCTCGGCCACCGCCTGCAGGCCGTCGCTGTCGCGGGCCAGCATCGCCGCTCCGCCCACCGCGCCGTCGGCCGTGACGTGACCGAGCACCCGGCCGCGACGCGAGAGGTGGACCTTGCCGTCCAGGAGCACGTGCAGGGCCGAGATCGGCTCCCCCTCGCGCAGCAGGACGCTTCCCTTGGGGAAGAAGCGCTCCCGGGCGTGCTCCGCCACGACACTCAGCTCCTCGGCGGGCAGGCCGGCCAGCATCGGCATCCGCTTGAGGGCGAGCAGGCGCTCGACGGGGCCCGAGATGTGCGGGCTAGCGGGCATGGACGAGGCCCTCGGGAGGCCCGGCGAGCAGGCGCAGCGCCCGCTCGATCACCCGGGAGACGAAGAAGCCCGTCCGGCGCAGCTCGATGTCCTCCAGTCGGCCCTTGAGGGAGGTCAGGCCCAGCTCGCCCACGTGGTATGCGGCCAGGCTCTGCACGCTCTCGCTCGACTGCTCGAGCAGGGCCACCAGGACCGATTCGTAATCGAGCAGGGGCGCCCGGTAGTAGGCCATCGCCTGGGCGAGGCGCAGCTCGGCGGGGGCCTCGTCCACCAGGGCCAGCACCGCCTCCCGCAGCGGCGGATCGAGCAGGTTCTCGAGCAGCTCGCGGCTGCCCGAGCGCACCTTGGGGTTGGTGTTGCGCAGGCCGCGGTGGATCTGCCGCAGGTCCTCCCCGCGGTATTGGAGGCCGAGCAGGCGGAAGAGCCGCTCCACTGCATCGACCTCCTTGTCGCGGAGGAGGGTCGTGAGCAGCTCGTGCCCGCGCGTGGCCCGGTGCGGCTCCTCCGCCGCCCCGCGCTCCAGGACGGAGCGCCAGTGCATGAGTCGGAACGAGGCCTCCAGCGTGCGGGCGGTCGCCTCGTTCAGCACCGCCGCGTCCAGCCGCACGTCGGGATGGTCGGCCGCGATGCGGCCCAGGCCCCGGATCATGCGGAAGCGGACCATCCCGGCCGGCTCGGGCAGCAGGTGCCGCAGGAGGACGGCGGCGGCCGGCGCCGGCGCGAACCGGCTGATGGTGCGGGGCAGGTGGCGCCGGATCTCGTGGGGCAGCGACCAGTCGCCGAGCGCCTCGTCGAGGAACCGCAGCGCGTCCTCGCCGTGCTCCAGGAACGCCGTCCGGGCCGCCCGCCGCGCCTCCCGCGTGCCCAGCATCGAGAGGAGCGCGGGAAAGAACCGGGGGCTCTTCACGGCGCCCATCGCCTCCGCGGCGAGGGCCTGCACCTCGGGCGAGGGGGCCTCGGCCAGCGCCAGCAGGGCGTCCTCGAAGGCCGGCGACGGCTGGCGGCGGATGGCGCGGGCGAGGGCGGCCTGGGCCTCCGCGGTGCGGAGCAGCTCGTCGAGGCCGGTCGACTTCGGCAACCAGCCGCCGGCGACGAGGCCCACCAGGGCGGTCGCGCGGACGACGGGGCTCGGATCGTCCAGACCCTTCCGCAGGAGGGCCTCGTCCGGCATGGCCGCCGAGCGCGCCCGAAGCGCGGCCGCCCGCAGCTCGGGGTCGGCATGGTCGAGCAGGCGGTCGGCCACCGGCACGAAGTCGGAGCGCCCGGAGGTCTCGAACAGCTCCAGCGCCCTCAGCACCACCGGGCGCGAAGGGTGATAGAGGATGAGCGCGGGGATCAGCCTGGCGCGCCCCTCGGCGGCCAGGAGGTCGATGGCGCCCCGAACCTCGGCGTCGTCCCGGCTGCTGAGGGCGGCGATGAGCGTTTCCAGCGAGCCCAGGTCCAGGTCGGGCAGGTCGGCGCGGTCGCGCATCGACCCCTGCCGCAGCGCGGCCCGGAACAGCTCCAGGTAGTGGGGCTTCAGCTCGAGCGCCCACGCGATCCACACCACGCACAGCAGCGCGGCCACCCCGGCCAGCGCGTAGTCGCCCCGGTGCAGCGTCAGCTCGCCGAGGATGAAGACCGAGGCCAGGGCCTGCCCGCCCCGTTGCCCGACCACGTCGATGAGGGGCTTGGCCCGCGCGCGCAGGCCGTCGGATATGGGCAGGAAGAGCAGCTCGGTGGTCGTGCGGTGGAGGGAGGGCCGCAGGGCGCCGTCGGCGGACTTGAGCAGGAGCGCGGCCAGCAGGCCGCCTCCGAAGGCCACCCCGGCCGATCCAAGGAAGACCAGCGTCGGGAGCACCCACAGCGCGCGGTGCAAGCCGAGCACGCGCAGGATCCAGCCCATCAGCACGAGCTGCGCCCCCAGGGCGAGCACGTTGAGGACCATGTAGAACGTCGCAAAGAAGGTGCCCAGGCCGGCCGCGGGGATGTTCCTCGCCACCGTGCTCTTGAAGACGTAGTCGGCCAGCGTCACCGCGACCGTCGAGACGAGCACCAGGCCGGACAGCCGCGTGAGGTAGGGATGGTCGCGCATGAACTGCACGGCCTGGGCCACGTTGGAAGGTGTCGGCTCCGAAGCGGTCGCCGTCTCCGCGCCGGCGCCTTCCGCGCGCCGGAGCACCAGCGCCGGTCCCAGGCCGGTGACGGCCAGCGTCACCGCCGAGGCCAGCACGAGGTACGAGGTGGGCAGGTAGGCGCTGACGACCCGCGCCACCCCGGCCCCCGCCACCGCCCCCAGCACGCTGCCGAGGCCGACCACCCGGTAGACCCGCTTGGCCTGCGTGATCGTGTACATCTCCCCCAGCAGCAGCCAGAACTGCAGCCCGGCCAGGGTGCCCACGAGCCCCGTCCAGACGTAGAGCGCGCGCAGGGTCCAGGGGCTGCGCCACGAGCCGAGGAGCCAGAAGAGCAGCGTCACCAGCGCGCAGGAGACGAGCAGGTGGGAGAGGCGCCGCGTGCGCGTGAGACCGCGGGCGCTGCGCCCGGGACCCAGGGACAGCCCCACCGCGACCACCGCCATGGCCAGGTAGACCCAGGGCAGCTGCGAAGCGGGCAAGCGGGCCAGGAACAGGGCGTCGCGGGCCGTCTCGAGCAGGGTGTGACCGGCCAGGATGCCGAACAGGGTCAGGAACGCGCCGGTGACGCCCGGCCGCTCTTCGGGACGAACGTCGGCGAAGGCGCGCAGCATGCTCGAAGGACCCCGCGGGGATGGTTCACTATACATCCCGCGTGTATCATCTCAACCCGTCCCGCACCCGCGGCGCGCCGAACGAAGCAAGGAGGAAGAGCATGGCCGAGAACCTGAAGCTCGCCCGCCTCTACCTGCTGCTGCTCGCCATCTTCACGGTAGGGAGGTGGGCGCAGGGGACCGCCGGCGTCCCCTACGAGAAGGGCTTCTTCGTCTTCAGCATCGTGATCATGACGCTGCTCGCGGCCGTCTTCTATGGCGCCTTCTGCCGGCGATGGCGCCGATACCGGCTCTGGCAGGCGGCCGGCCTGGGCCTGACGATCGGCCTTCTCAGCCAGGTCGTGATCTTCGCCGTGACGCTCGTCTCCTATGCGCTCGGGTTGCACACCTACTTCAATCACCCGACCGCGCTCAACGCCCCCGGCCTCACCGAGGTGCCCTTCGGCCAGGCCGTCGTGACCCGGATCGGAGGCTTGATCGTCAACCCGATCCTCACCGGCATCGCCGGCGCTCTGGGCTGGGCGATGGGCGGAGTCCTGCCCGAGACGTAGGCTTTTTCCTCCAACGGTTCGGGAGGCCCTTCCGTCAAAGCGTGTGGCACGGAGGGGAGGAACGCGACGTCGGGCTGGACCGCTCCCAGCAACCCACGGCTGAGTCTGGACTTCTCCGAGGAGGCGAGCTTGCCCGATGGGGACGAGGTCGTTTCCGCGGCCGACCCGGACCTCGTCGAGGGCTGCCGGCGGGGCGAGCTCTCCGCCTTCGAGGAGCTATACCGCAGCCATGGCACACGCATGAAGAGCCTGGCCTACAACATCCTGGGAAGCGCCGCCGACGCCGAGGACGCGGTGCAGGAAGCCTTCCTGCGCGTGTACCGCGGCATGGCTGCCTTCAAGGGCACGGCCCGGCTCAGCACCTGGATGTACCGCATCCTCGTCAACGCCTGCCATGACATCGGCCGGCAGCGCCGGCGCCGGCGGGACGAGACCGGGCTGGTGCCCGAGGAGCAGATGCCGCCCGCGGCGGCCCACGCGCCCGCCGACGCTCCGCTGCGCGTGGCCCTCGAGAAGGCGCTGGCCGCCCTGCGTCCGCGGCACCGGGACGTCTTCCTCCTCTTCGAGGTCGAAGGCTTCCGCCACCGGGAGATCGCCGAGATCCTCGACATCGCGGAGGGCACCTCGAAGGCGCTGCTCTTCGAGGCCAGGCGCGAACTTCAATCGGCGCTCGGCGCGCCGCGGGGGCGGACGTGAGCTACACCGACGAGGAGATCTCCCGGGCCGCCCGCGGACTGCGCCGGGAGTGGGAGAGCCCGCAGCTCTGGCCGCGCATTCGGACCTCCCTGGCCGCCGAGGCGGCGCGGGTCGAGCGGCGGCGGGCGCTCTTCCGCGCGCCGGCCGGGATGACCGCCGCGGCCGCGGCGGCCGTGCTCGCCCTCGCCCTCACGGCCGTCCTCCGGCTGCGCCCACCGCCGGCGGGCATCCCGCCGGCGGAAGCGCAGCGCCGGCTCCTGAGTGAGAACGCGCTGCGCGATGTGGAGCGCACCGAAGCCGACTACGTGCGGTCGATCGAGGCGCTGGCCAGGACGGCGGAGCCGAGGGTCGAAGAGGCCGACTCGCCGCTCATGATGAGCTACCGCGAGAAGCTGCTGCTGCTCGACGGGGCCATCGCCGAGTGCCGGGCCCGGATCGACCGCAACCGGTTCAACGCCCGCCTCCGCCGGGAGCTGCTGT
>Ga0066710_100000193_pt1 | contig 31228 bp, 32 predicted proteins | sample GraSoiAngelo_159_FD_79666 | JGI IMG/M metagenome (GOLD analysis project Ga0066710, IMG submission 79666) | Grasslands soil microbial communities from the Angelo Coastal Reserve, California, USA - 14_1009_16_40cm | ecosystem: Environmental > Terrestrial > Soil > Grasslands | place: USA... | reverse complement strand
TAGCCGCGCCTCGGCCGGCGGGGCCCCAGCCCCGCGACGGCCTGCGGCGCGCACTCCCACCGACGGCAACTGACACTCACGCGATCGGCTCGACGCGGATGCGCTGCAGGCCGGGCTGGGACTCGAGCAGCGCGAGCAGCCGGTCGCTCTCGCCGGCGGGGACCTCGGCCTGGAGCGTTACGTAGACGCGGTGCTCCTCGACGTGCTTTTCGTACTCGGCCGGCGAGACGAGGACGCCGGCCCCGGCGAGTGCCGCGAGGATCGCCGACAGCGGCGGCCCGCCCTCGCTCAACACGATGGAGATCTTGCGCCGCAACAGGCGGTCGTCCTTGTGCTCGAAGCGCCGGAGCACCGCCAGCGCCACCACCCCGAACAGGGTGGCCGCGGCGCTGACGACGTACATTCCGGCGCCGGCCGACAACCCGATCGCCGCCACCAGCCAGAGGCCGGCGGCGGTGGTCAGGCCCTGAACCGTGACGCCGGTTCGGAGGATCGCGCCGCCGCCGAGAAAGCCGATGCCGGTGACGACCGAGGCGGCGATGCGCGAGGAGTCGACGGTGACGAGATCGTCCTTGCCGTAGTGCTGGAAGTAGACGAAGTGCGTGGACACCAGCATGAACGTCGTCGACGCCAGCGCCACGATGAGGTGCGTCCGGAGTCCGGCCGGTCGTCCGTGGACATCCCGCTCGTAGCCGATGACGCCGCCGAGCAGGGTTCCAACGACCAGGCGAATCAAGAGCTCCCACTGCAGCGCCATGCGCCGACTCCTTCCGCTTCGCCGCCCGCTCGCCTCACCGCGCCGGCGCGAACGCCGGCGCTACTTCGGTCAGGAAGCGCTTGAACTGGCCTTGCTGATCCCAGGAGGTGAGGCGCAGCGCCATGTGACCCACGCCCGCGTCAAAGTACGCGCGCAGCTCCTCCACGCACTGCTGCGGCCCGCCCGCCACGGTCCACTGCTCGACGAACTCCGGCGTGAACTTCGAGGTGTAGTAGGTGTCGAGGAACTCCTTCGACTCCTCGAGCGCCTTTCGGCGATCCTCGTTGATGTTGATGTTGTGATAGAGCGCGCTGCCGAGCTTCGCGGGGTCGCGGCCCTCCTCGCGGGCCATCGCCGCGATGCGGCTCCACTGCCGGCGGAACTCGTCGGGGGAGAGCTTGTTCGTCATCCAGCCGTCGGCGTGGCGGGCGACCCGGCGGAACGAGCGCTCGACGACCGCGTCGGAGGCGGAGGCGCCGCCGCGCCACGTGAGGCCCGTCGGATTGGACGCGATCCAGATGGGGCACGGCTGCTGGACCGGTCTCGGCTCGAGCGTCACGCCCTCGAACGCGTAGAAGGGGCCCCGGTGCGAGACGTTCTTCCCGCCGAAGAGCTTCCGCAGCACGGTGATCCCCTCCTCCAGCCGTCCGACCCGCTCGGCGGAGGCGACGCTCATGACCTGGTGCTCCGCGGCCTGGGCGGCATTCGCCTCGCTGGGCCCGCCGAGGCAGACCGCGAGCCACGTCCGGCCGCCCGAGAGGACGTCGAGGCTCGCCCACTGATGGGCGAGCATGACGGGATGGCGATGGACGAACGTCGCCATGCACCCCACTCCCAGGCGCAGCCGGGTCGTGACTCCCGCGAGGGCGGAGAGCAGCGTCACCGACTCGAGGCGCGGCTTGGCCAAGAGACTGTCGCCGGCCCACACGGCATCGAAGAAGCCCGAGCGCTCGGCCGCGACCGTGAGGTCGACGAGGTCCGGCACCTTGACGGCGCCCAGCACGACCGCGCGATTCGCGAGGATGAGTCCGAAGGAGGGTTGTGCGAAAGGTCGAGCCACGGGCTACCTCCCTGTGTACCTGGGCGGCCGCTTCTCGAGGAACGCGGTCACACCTTCCGCGTAGTCGTGGGTGGAGCGGAGCCACGCGTACGCCTTGCGCTCGAGCTCGAGCGCCGTCTCCAGCGGCGCCTCGGCGCCACGATTGAGCACCATCTTCAGCGTGCGGAGCGCCAGTGGCGCGCGGTCGGCCAGCTCACCGCCGAGCGCGCCCACGGCCTCGTCGAGCGTGTCGTTCGGCACCGCCAGGGTGATCAGGCCCCACGCTTCGGCGCGCTCCGCCGAGATGCGCTGGCCCGTCATCATGAAGAGCTTGCCACGCGTCATGCCCATGAGCCGCAAGGCGCGCTGGGTGCCGCCGCTTCCGGGGATCATTCCCAGCCTCACCTCCGGGAATGCGAACTCGGACCGTAGCGTGGCCACGCGGAAGTCGCACGCGACGGCCAGCTCGAGACCGGCCCCCATCGTATACCCGTCGATGGCGGCGATCACCGGTTTCCGGCATCGCTCGGCGGCCGTGAGCGTGTCGCCCCACAGCTCGAGATCGGCGGGCGCCAACGTGAGAAACTCGGACACGTCGCCGCCGGCGCTGAACGCCCTGCCGCCGGCGCCGCGGATCACGACCACACGCGTCTCCTCGTCGGCCTCGAGCGCGGCGAAGATCCCGGGGAACTCGTTCCGCATCGCGACGGTCATCGTGTTCATCTTCGGCTGCCGGTCGATCCAGATGGTCGCCACCGCGCCAGCGCGCTCGACTCTGAGAAACTCGCTCATGGCCGTACCTCCGTGTAGTGTCCGTCGCGCAGCAGCCGGCGCAGGATCTCGCCCGAGGCCGTCTTCGGGATCTCCCTCACGAACACGAAGCGCCTGGGCCGCTTGAAGTTGGCGAGGTCGGCGCACGCCCGGCAGTGACGGTCCAGGGCCTCGGCGGTGACCTCGAGCGCGGCCGGGACGACGAAGGCCACCACCCGCTCGCCCCACTTCTCGTCGGGCTCGCCGATCACCGCGACGTCCGTCACGCCGGGGTGGCGCGCCAGCACGTCCTCGACCTCGACCGGGTGGATGTTCTCGCCGCCGCTGATGATCATGTCGTCGACGCGGCCCGCGACCCAGAGGTCGCCGTCGGCGTCGAGCCAGCCCATGTCGTCGGTGAAGTACCAGCCCTCGCGCAGCGCCCGTGTGTCGGCGGCCGGACGGTTCCAGTATCCGGCGAACGCCTCGTCCGACGCGAGGCTCGCGATGATCTCGCCCTGGGTGCCGGCCGGCGCCCACTCGTTCGGGCCGACGCGTCGCTCGGTGCTCGCCACGACGACCGGAGCGTCGAGCTCGGCGTACGTGAGCCGGCGTCCGCCGTCGACGACGGCCTCGGCCTCGGGTCGGCGGAGCGCTGCGCGCGAGGAGCTCGCCGAGCGTCACGAGACCAGGAGGACCTTCCCCTTGTTCTTCCGATCCAGGACGTGCTGCACGGCGGCGCGCGCGTCCTTGAGGGGGAACGTGCGGTCGACGACCGGCCGCAGCCGTCCCTGGATCACGTGGTCGAGAATCGTCTGGAGCTCGACGATCGAGCCCAGGTTCGTGCCCAGGACCCGGAGGTTCTTGGAGTACACGTGGCGGAGATCGAGCCGCCCCCAGTGGGTGTCGTGGGAGCCGATCGTGACGAGCGTGCCGAGCCGCGTGAGGGCATAGACGGACCGCTCAAAGGTCTCGCCCCCGATGTGCTCGACGACCACGTCCACGCCGCGCTTGCCCGTCCACTGCTTCGTCGCCTCGACGAAGTCCTGCGCGCGGTAGTTCACGACGCGCTCAGCGCCGAGCGACTTGGCGAACTCGATCTTGTCGTCGGCGCCGACCGTGGTGATGACGCGGGCGCCGCAGAGGCGTGCGATCTGGATCGCCGCGCTCCCCACACCGCTGCCCGCCGCCTGGACGAGCACGGTCTGCCCGGGCCTCACCTCGGCCTGCGCCACCAGCGCGTGCCACGCGGTGAGCATGGCGAGCGGCACCGCGGCGCCCGCCTCGAACGAGATCGCATCGGGCAGCGGCAGGATGTTCGCGGCCGGCGCCTTCACCAGCTCGGCGTAGCCGCCGTCCGTGTGGGCGCCCAGATAGCCGTAGCGGACACACACGGTCCGTTCACCGCGCAGGCAATATTCGCAGCTTCCGCACGCGAAGCCGGGGAAGATGATCACGCGCTGTCCGCGCCGGAGCCCCGTGACCTCGGCCCCGGTCGACTCGACCGTGCCCGCCACCTCGCAGCCGTTGACGTGGGGCAAGCCCTCCGGCGGGGGGAAGCGGCCATCCAGCAGGAGCATGTCCACCTGGTTCAGCGCGCACGCCTTCACGCGGACCAGGACTTCCGCGGGCCGGATCACGGGGTCGCGATAGTCCTCGTAGAGAATCTTCTCGGCGCCCCCGTGCTCCTTGAAGAGCGCGGCCTTCAAAACGGCACCTCCGTCCGCTCGTCCCGGACGCGCCGGGCCTTGTGGTCCCAGCGCGGCAGCGACCCGGGCTCGCCGATGTCGACCGTGACGCGGATGCCGAGCCCCGTCCTGAGATCTTCGGCCAGCCTCGCCCGCAGGCCGTCGCGCTCGCCGAGGGAGAGCGACGGCGAGGGATCGATGCGGATCAGGATGTCGTCGAGTCCCTCGTGGCGCCGGAAGACGATCTGGAACTCGTCCACGTCGGTGTGGGGCCGCACCAGCTCCTCCACCCGGCGCGGGTAGACGATCACGCCGCGGATCTTCTTCATGTCGTCGAGCCGCGCCAGCACACCGCCCTCGAAGGCGACCAGCGTGCGCCCGCACGGGCACCGCCGGTCGGCGACCTGGACGACGTCGCGCGTGCGATAGCGAAGGAGTGGCATCGCTTTGCGGTAGAGGCTCGTGAAGACCAGCTCGCCGCGCTCCCCGGGGCGGACCGGTCGGTCCTGCTCGTCGAGCACCTCGGGATAGCCGTAGTCCTCGTTCACGTGGGTCAGCCCGGCCCGCGCGTCGCACTCGAACCCCCACGCCGCGATCTCGGTCAGCCCGGGCAGGTCGTACGCCTTCGCGCCGAACGCTGCCTCGATCCTCGCCCTGGTGGCCGGAATGGACGCGCCCGGCTCACCCGTGTGCCACGTGACCCGGATCTTCGTGTCCTTGGCGAGGTCGATGCCCTTCTTGGCCGCCGCCTCACCGAGGAAGAGCGCGTACGACGGCGTGCAACCCAGCACCGTGATCGGGTAGTTCAGGAGCGCATCGATCCGCTGGTCGGTGGAGAGACCGCCGACGGGAAACACGAGGCAGCCGAGGTCCTGCGCCGCGTAGAAGCCGGACCAGTAGCCGATCCACGGCCCGTACGAGAAGGCCGCCATCACGACGTCCGACCGACGCACGCCGAAGGCGTGGAGCGCACGGGCGTAAGAGTGATAGAAGCCGTACCAGTCGTCCGCGGTGTCGAGGAACGCGAGGGGGCGGCCGGTCGTGGCCGAGGTCATGTGGATGCGGAGCACGTCGTCCAGCGGGACGGCGAGCACGTCGCCCCACGGCGGCCGGGCCGCCTGGTTCTCCTTCAGCTCGTCCTTGGTCGTGAAGGGCAGCGCCCGCAGATCGTCGAGCGTCCGGACCGCGGCCGGCCTGATCCCGGCCGCCTTGAGCTTGCGCCGGTAGAACGGGCTGTGCGCCGCCGCGTGGGCCAGCTGCTCGCGCAGGCGCCGCGTCTGCACGCCGGTCATCTCGGCGCGCGACGCGCGCTCCAGACGCGGCTCGAGGTAGCGGGTAGTGCGCACCGCAGAACGGCGCGGGGCCGCCGTGCGAGCCGCAGGGCCGCCCGGGGGCTGGGGCCCCCGGGCCCGAGGCGAGCGATCCGGAGAATCCCCGCCGGCCGAGCCGCGACGATGAACGGAGGGGGCCATCGAGGGTGGTCAGGCGGTCGTCAGCAGCTCGCTCATCTTGTTGAAGAACTGATCGGCCATCATCTTCGACACGCCGCCGAGCATCCGCTGCCCGACGCCCGCGATGAGCCCACCGATCTGAACGTCCGCGCTGTACGAGACGCGCGTGCCGCCCTCGATGTCCGTGAGCGTGATCACCGTGTCGGCGCGCACGAACCCCGGACCCCCGCTCCCCTCGGCGGCCAGGCGATAGGACTCGGGCGGCTTCTTGTCCAGGAGCCGCACCTTGCCCTCGAACGTCCCCTTCACCGCCGCCACGCCGATCTTCAGCGTCGCCTTGTACTCGTCGGGACCGATCAGCTCGAGCTTCTCGCAGCCGGGAATCGCCTGCCGGAGCGTTTCGGGATCGAGGAACGCGGTCCACACCTTCTGTCGGGGCGCCTTCACGTCGTAGGAGCCTTCGAGCTTCATCGGTGACTCTCCTTAGCAGAGAATGTCGCGAGGGCTGTCAAGGCGCGCCGGGGCGCGCCTCACGCGAGGCGCTCGAGCGCCGCCGCCATGCGCGTCAGCCCCTCGGTGATGAGGGCTTCGCTCGTCGCGTACGACAGGCGCACGTGGTCGTCGGAGCCGAAGTCGACGCCCGGCACGACGGCCACCTTCGCCTCCTCCAGGAGGAAGGCGGTGACGTCGACGGAGCCCTTGAGGGTCGTCGTGTCGGCGGCGGCCTTCCACCGCCGCCCGAACAGCCGCGAGACGTTCGCGAACACGTAAAATGCCCCCTTGGGCATGACGCACGAGACGCCCGGGAGCGCGTTGAGCCCCTGCACGATGACACGGCGCCGCCGGTCGAACTCGCCCGCCATCTTGGCGACCTCGTCCTGGGGCCCGGCGAGCGCCTCGACGGCGGCCCACTGGGCGATCGACGAGGGGTTCGACGTCACCTGGCTCTGGACGTCCGTCATGGCGCGAATGAGCTCGCGCGGTCCGGCGGCGAAGCCGATCCGCCAGCCGGTCATCGCGTAGGCCTTCGAGCACGTGTTGACGACGAGCGTGCGCGCCTTGACTTCCGGGTCGAGGGCGGCGATCGACACGTGCCGCCCCTCGAACGTCAGCGCCTCGTAGCACTCGTCGGACACGACGAACACGTTCCGCTCCACGGCGAGCTTCGCGACCGCGGCGAGCGACGCGGGTGAGAACACGGCGCCCGTGGGATTGTTGGGGCTGTTGAGGACGATCACCTTCGTCCGCGGCGTGACGGCCGCGCGCAGCCGCTCGGGATCCAGGTCGAACCTCGTCGCCTCGTGCGTCGGGACGGCGATCGGGACCGCGCCGAGGAGCCGCGCCTGCTCCGGATAGGAGACCCAGTACGGGCTCGGCACGAGAACCTCGTCACCCGGGTTGAGCAGCGCGACGGTCAGGTTGAAGAGCGAGTGCTTGGCGCCGCACGAGACCAGAACGTCCGCCGGCTCGTAGGCCAGCCCGTTGTCACGCTTGAACTTGGCGCACACCGCCGCCCGCAGCTCGGGGACGCCGCCGACCTCGGTGTACTTCGTCTGGCCGCGCCGCATCGCCTGGATCGCGGCCTCTTTGATCCGCTCGGGGGTGTCGAAGTCCGGCTCGCCGGCGCCGAACGAGATCACGTCGACGCCGCGCCGCCGCAACTCCCGCGCCTTGGCCTGCACGGCGAGCGTCGACGACGGGGCGAGCGTCTTCAGGCGATCGGCCAGCACGGCGTGGCTCCTTCGGCGGCGGACCGCCGCGTTACTTGGGAGGGTACTTCTCGGTCAGTCGTTTGTCGACAATCGGCGGCACCATGCCGGCCACCGACGTGCCGAAGCTGGCGACTTCCTTGATCAGGCGCGACGAGATGTACGTGTACTTCTCGTGCGGCATCAAGAACACCGTCTCGACCGTGCTCCGGAGCTTCCGGTTCATCAGCGCCATCTGGAACTCGTACTCGAAATCGGAGATGGCGCGGATCCCCCGCACGATGCAGTCGGCCCGTTCGCGTGCCACCAGGTCGATCAGAAGCCCGTCGAACGCGACGATGCGAAAGTTGCTCAGCTCCGAGGTGGCCTCGTCGATCATCTCGAGTCGTTCTTTCACAGAGAAGAGCGGCTGCTTCGAGGGATTGGCGACCACCGCGACGATGAGCTCGTCGAAGATCTGGAGGCTGCGCTCGATGACGTCGATGTGGCCGTTGTGGACCGGATCGAACATGCCGGGATAGACGGCGCGCTTGGCCACGGCGGTAGGCTACCCTTCGGCTCGAAAGAAAGTCAAGGTCGTCTCCCCGAATCGTCGGTCCCGGAACGTCCGCAGCCCACCGTATTCGCCGGCGGGACGACGCTTGGTTAGATGCTGGGCGATGACGAGTCCCCCCGGCACGGCGAGCTCGCCCGCGCCGAGCGCTTGGAGCGCGCGCTCGCCGGCGTCGGTCGCGTACGGCGCGTCGAGGAAGGCGATCTCGAACCGCCGGCCCTCGGCTTCGAGCCGCGCGAGCTGCCGTCCGACGTCGCCGCGCACGACACGCGCCCGGGACTCGACACCGAGCGTCCGGATATTCTCCTCGAGCGCCGCGACCGCGCGCGCGTCGCGCTCGACGAACGTCGCATGCGCGGCGCCGCGCGAGAGCGCCTCGAGCCCGACGCCGCCCGCGCCGGCGAAGAGATCGAGCACGCGGGCGTCGGGCAGCCGGGGCCCGAGCGCGTCCATCAGCGCGATCCGCACCTGATCGGCCGTCGGGCGCGTCGTCGCGCCGCGCGGCGTCACCAGCCGCCGCCCCTTCAACGCTCCCGCGATCACCCGCACTGTCTCAAGTCAGAGGGGCCTCGACGGCCCCTCCGACACCTCCCCACCAACGCTCGCGGGCGATTCCTGCGCTCGAACCACGAGGCCGGCCTCGACTATTCGTGAACGCGCATCGCTCATGAGAGGGCTCATGGGCGGCATACGGCGTGACCGGCCGGGTGGCGGCGCGGGCCGGGCCCGGGGGTACGCGGCTGGCGGAGTGGGACCCCCTCGTCCCGCCCGCAGCTCGAAGAGCTGCGATTCGGGCGAGTGGGTGACGCAGCCGGCCGCGTACCCCCGGGCCCGGCCCGCGCCGCCACCCGGCCGGCTCGCGTCGTATGCGTCTCACGAGCAAGCTAGCCGGCGGTAGCCAGCGCGAGCTTGCCGCGCCACCGCGCGAGCAGCGCGGCGCGCAGCGCGCGGTGGGCGGGATCCGCGAGCTCGGGGTCGCGGGCGACGATGCCGCTCGCCTCCCGGCGCGCATCTTCGAGCAGGCTCGTGTCGCGCAGGAGGTCAGCCGCGCGGAACTCGGGCAGCCCCGACTGGCGCGTGCCGAAAAACTCGCCGGGGCCTCGCAGCTCGAGGTCGACCTCGGCGATCCGGAAGCCGTCGTTCGTCGCCGTCATGGCGTCGATCCGCCGCTGGGCCTCCTCGCCCAGGTGGCCGGCCGTCAGCAAGATGCAGTACGACCGCCACTCGCCGCGGCCGACGCGCCCGCGCAGCTGGTGCAGTTGCGAGAGGCCGAAGCGCTCGGCGTGCTCGACCAGCATGACGGACGCGTTCGGCACGTCGATCCCGACCTCGATCACCGTCGTGGAGACGAGCACGTGGATCTCGCCGGCCTTGAAGCGCTGCATGATCGCGTCCTTTTCCTCGAAGCCCAGGCGTCCGTGGAGCAACCCGACCGTGAGGTCCGGAAAGACCTCTTCCCCGAGATGCCGCGCCATGTCCGTGGCCGCCTTGAGGTCGAGGGCTTCGGACTCCTCGACCAGGGGGTAGACAACGTAGATCTGGCGGCCGGCGGCGACCTCAGCCTTCAGGAATTTGTAGATCTCCCGGCGCTTCGCCTCGGCGCGCGCCACAGTGACGATCGGGCGGCGACCGGGCGGCAGCTCGTCGAGGATCGACACGTCCAGGTCGCCATAGATGGTCAGCGCCAGCGTGCGGGGAATGGGGGTCGCCGTCATCACCAGGAGGTCGGCGTGCTCGCCTTTGCCGCGCAGCCGGGCGCGTTGCTCGACACCGAACCGGTGCTGCTCGTCGACGACCACGAGCCCGAGGCGGCGGAACTCGACGCCCTCCTGGACGAGCGCGTGGGTGCCGACCACGCACGCGATCTCCCCCGCCGCCACGGTGGCGCGCCGCGCCGCGCGCTCCCGTGGCTTGAGCGACGAGGCCAGCAGCGTCACGCGCACGCCGAGAGGCTCGAGAAGCTGGCGGAACGTCATGAAGTGCTGCTCGGCCAGGATCTCCGTGGGCGCCATGACCGCCGCCTGGTGGCCAGCCTCGATCGCCGTCAGCACGGCCAGCGCGGCCACGACCGTCTTTCCGGAACCGACGTCGCCTTGAAGGAGCCGGTGCATCGGGTACGGCGCCGCCATGTCGCGCCGGATCTCCTCCCACACGCGCTCCTGGGCGCCCGTCAGCTTCCACGGTAGCCCCGCGCGGAGCCGGGCGACCAGGTCGCCCCGCGGATTCATCGCGAGACCACGCGCGCGGGAGACACGCGAGCGCAAGATCGCGAGGCCGAGCTGGAGGAGCAAGCCTTCGTCGAACGTGAGGCGGCGATGCGCCGCGGCTAGCGCCGCGTCGGTCTCGGGGAAGTGCGCGTCACGAACCGCCTGGGCCAGGCCGACGAGGGAGCGCCGCGCTCGCACGCCCTCCGGAAGCACCTCCTGGACCTCGGCGCCGCACGCGTCGACGAGCCGCCACATGAGCGTACGCAGCGCTCGCTGGGGCAGCCCCTCCGTGAGCGAGTACACGGGCACGAGACGGCCGGTGTGCAGCCGCTCGTCCTCGCCGCTCTCGACGATCTCGTAGTCCGGCTGCTGGATCACCATCGCGCCCTTGTAGCGTCCGACGCGGCCATGCAGGACCAGCCGCTGGCCGCGCTTGAGAACTCGCGCCAGGTACCGCCAGCCGAACCAGCTCGCGGTGGCGTAGCCGCTCTGGTCGCGCAGCATCACGGTGAACGGCACCCGCGCGCGGCCGGGTGGCGGTGGGCTCACGCCGACGATGACCCCCGAGCACGTGGCGGCCTGCCCCGGGACCAGGGCGCGGAACGGAGTCAGCCGGGTCCGGTCCTCGTGGCGGAGAGGAACGACGAAGAGCGCGTCCTCGACCGTGCGCAGCCCCTTGCGCTCGAGCTGGCTCGCGCGTTGCGGCCCCACTCCCTTGACGAATCGCAGCGGCGTCTGGAGGCCGGGCGGCGCGTCGGTTTGCGTCATCGACGCCCCTGTGTTATACACTGCCTTCGGTCCACGCTTCGGTAACTCGAATCCAGGGAGCGCTCATGGCCCAGCGGTGCGATGTCTGCGGGAAGGGTCCCTCGGTCGGTCATACGATCAGCCACGCGCACAAGCTCACGAAGCGGCGCTGGCTTCCCAATCTGGTCTCGATGCGCGCGGTGGTCGCCGGCAGGGCTCGACGCGTGCGCGTATGCACCCGCTGCCTCAAGGCGGGCAAGGTCACGAAAGTCATTTAAGCACAAACGGGAGGGGGCGTTGCCCCCTCCCGAATGGTAACTGGTGGGAGGCCGCCACCCCCCACCGTGAAACAGCGTCACTACTTCTTCTTCTTCTTGGCCTTCGCCTTCTTCTTCATCGAGCGTCTCACCTCCTTCCGTGGAGAGGATCACTGCCGCCGCCGACTCGTCTACTTCCCCTTCTTTTTCTTCTTCGTCGCTTTCTTCTTCACCGAATCACCTCCTTCCGCGATCGCTCAGTAGCCCATGGCTTCGCGCCGCAAGTGCTCGGCCTGCTCCCGCCCGCGGCGCTCGTAACCCAGGAGGTCGACATAGAGCTGGGGAAGGCACACGACCTTGAGCCCCCCCTTCTCGAAGGCGCCGTAGAACACCCCCAGGTCGTAGGGCGAGAGGAAATGCAGCGCCCCGTCGGCGGGGGCGGCGGGGCGCAGGCCGAGCGCCTGCGCGACCGGCGCCGGGTCGCCCTCGAGGTAGCAGTGCACGGCCGGCAGCCTGAGGCTCGGCGCCAGGAGCGCGGCGCCGGCGTTCAGCGTGAAGGCGTACCGGCGGCCTTCCCCGCTCACCACGCGCGCAACCTCGCCCATGAACTTGCGCGTGACGCGCTCGGGCGCCAGGTACGACGTGATCTCGTTCGCCCGATACGTGTACGACTCGCACCACGCCTCGAGCAGGTCCGCCGGCTTCGACAGGCGGATGCGCTGGCTGTCGTCGCGCTCCACCCAGGCCAGCTCCTCGAGCCGCTTGACGACGTTGTGCGAGTGACCCAGGCTCACCGCCGCCGCTCGCCCCAGCTCCTCGAGCCGCCACGCCCGGCCGGGCTCGACGAGGAGCACGCGGACGACCCGTGTCGCGCGGGGGGCGAACAGCGAGCGGAGAGGTCGCGTCGAGGGGCGGACGTTCCGCTTGCCCTCTTTCTCGATCAGGACGTTCTCGAACGCGAGGTAGCAGTTGCCCGACAAGTCGACGAACCCGAGATTGTTGCTCCGAAGGATGCGGGCGCTCTGCGAGCCGATGTACACGGCGGCGGCCACCGGGTGCGCCCCGGGCATGTCCCTCCGGATCTCGTCCAACCGCGTGACGGCGGCCCGGATCTGCCGCGGTTGGCCGAGGGAGCTCACTTCAACGACCAACGTGTGCTCCTGGCCGGCGAGCTGGAACTTCACCAATAAATCCGCGATCTGCCCACCGATCTTGGTATCGGCGCTCTCTTGCCAGCCCTTCGCCTTCGGGAGGAGTTCCCGAAGTCGCTGAGCTACCTGTCGCCGAACCTCCTCGGATTTCAGCATGTTTCTCAAGCTCCGGTTGTTTCAGCATCTGCTGAAACCTTACGGACTATTGAAAGTACCTGTCAAGCGAAAACTTACGGGTCAGAGCTAGAACACTGACGAGGCGAGCGTCGTCGACGACGAGCGCGCAAGGGATTCGAGGCTCCTGCGCAAGCGGCGGTGTCCGTCGAGCAGTCGCGCGTAGCGCATCTCGCTTCCGCCGCCCTTGGCCCGCATGACCGCGACGAGCGCATGACGCTCGACGAGAGACCACTCGGCAAGATCCGGGATGAGGGCCGCGACCAACGACATCCGCGCGAACGCGCGCCCCTCGGCGGCGGGCCACGGTGCGCGACGGCGAGCGCCGAGCGCCCGGCCGACACGCTCGGCCGAGTCGCGCGTGGCCCGCGGCCGGTCCCCGCTGAACTCACGAGCGACGTGGCGCGCGACCAGCGCCGCGACGTCGGTCGCGCGCAAGCGCTGCTCCGGCGCCGCGTGCCCACCCGGGAGCTGCAGAAAGACCTCGGCCCCTGCCAGACGCTTGAGGACGGGGACGGGCGAGCGGTACGCGGGGTCGGCGGCGATCTTCGCCCGCTCCTCCCCCAGCACGCGGACGACCGCCGGATCGCGCGGGCGGAACCCAAGCCGATGATAGAAATAGAACGAGCCGGATCGGAGTGCCTCGGTGCTGTCGTGGCCGAGCTGATAGCGATCGACGACGATGGTCGTCATTCCAAAAATCCGCCGGTACGCTCGGAGCAGCTGCGTCGCGAGGTACGCCGACTCGCCCTGACGGAACGACGCGAAGACATTGACGGCGAAATCGAGCGTGCCGAACAGCTCCCATCCGCCACCGTAGCTCACCGGCACCCCGTTCTTCAGCGCCAGGAAAGCGTAGTAGCCCTCGAGCGGTAGCCGGAAATCCGGCTGGATCCCGATGAAGACGAGCCGGAGCCCGCGGCCTGCGTCCGCCACCAGGACATCGGCGGGGTTCGGATAGGAGAACGCGTGAAGCTCCCGCTGGCGCGTCGCCATCGCGACGCGGGCGGCGTCTATCATCGCTGCCGCGAGCGCCCGGGGCGCCCGCGCGAGGGACAACGGTCGCGTGAGCGCCTCGACGAGATCGACGGGCCCCCGCTCGAGCCCCTTGTCGTGGAAGAAGACGCGCCGGGGTGGGATCCGCGCGAGCGTGCGCGAAGCGCCGGCACCGCGTGGCCGCCAGAGGATCGGCAGGGCCAGGCTCTCGAAGAGCCAGTCTCGCGTCTCCTCCGGAAGTCCCCGTCGTTCGAACAACTCGAGCAGGAGCTGGAGGTCCGTCAGCCGGCGTTCTCCCTTCGCGACCCGAAGCCATTGCCGCCACCCCATCCCGCCTTCGCTGAAGGCGTCGCCTTCCGCCGTCGTCGCGAGCAACGAGAGCGTCTCGTCGAGACGGTCCTCGTCCGCGAATCCGGCCCAGGCGATCTCGGTCTCGTGCGGGAAGTGCCTCGCGAGCCAGCGCGCCATCGGAAAGGCGAACGGATAGTCGAGCGTGGTGTTCGCGACCCCGGAGTCGTGGAGCCGCCGCTGCGCGCGACGACCGAGCCGCTCTACGCGGGCGGGGAATGTCTCCAGCGCGCCGTCGACGAGGACGAGGATCTGGGCGTCGTCGGGATACGCCTGGAGGAAGCAGAGCGTCTCGTGCAGTCGGAGGAGGGTCCCGGGATGACGGATGACGCAGCCCTCGAGAGCCTCGAGCAGCGCGCCCTTCTGCTTCTGGTCCTCGGAGGAGTTGCGGGAGGCGGCCGCGGCCAGAGCCTCGACGAGGCGGCGGCCGCTCATCTAGGGCTCTGAATCTTCGATGCGCTCCATGGTCTCGTCGTCGAGGCCGAAATAGTGGCCGAGCTCGTGGACGACCGTGTCGCGCACGAGCTCGGCCATCTCGGCCTCATCGGCGCAGTCCTCCTCGATCGGCCCCTGATAGATCGTGATCGTGTCCGGGAGGACGTTGGCGTACCCCGAGTCGCGGCGCGTGAGGTCGACGCCGCGGTAGAGCCCGTACAGCGTGTCCGGCGGCTCGATCCCCACATCGGCCAGCGTCTCGTCGTCGGCCCAGTCCTCGACCACCACGGCGATGTTCTCGATCTTGGCCTTGAATCGCTTCGGCAGGCGGCGGAGCGCCTTCTCGACGAGGGCCTCGAACTGGCGGCGCGTCATCGCCCCGGGCCGCCGGGCGTCGACCCGACCGCGGCCGCGGAGGCTCGACGGCCATCCGGCCGGCCGGGCCGCACTACAACCCTCGGACGCGCTCGACGTTGATGACGTCCTTCACATCGCGGATGGCGGCGATGATCTCCTGGAGCTGCCGGAGGTCGGCGACTTCGATGACGAAGTTGTTGATGCCGCGGCGATCGTCGGTCACCGTCACCTCGGCCTTCGTGATGTTGCCGTTGCGCGCCGAGATCGCGCCCGTGATCTCCGAGAGGAGGCCGGGCCGGTCCTTGCCGATGTAGACCGCGATCCGGACCGGCCGCTTGCCCGGCTCCTCGACGTCCCATTCGACGTTGATGAGCCGCTCCCGGTCCAGGACGCTCTTGGCGACCGTCAGACAGTCGCGGGCGTGCACGGTGAGCCCGCGCCCGCGCGTGATGAAGCCGACGATCGGATCGCCCGGAAGCGGATTGCAGCATCGCGCGAACCGCACCAGGAGGTCGTCGACGCCTCGGATGCGCACGCCACCGGTCGGCGCCGGGCGCGCCGCCGTCGACTTCGGCTTCTCGGGTGGTTCCAGGAGCGCGTTCGGCGCGAGCTTGTTGAGGACCTGGTGCGCCGAGCTCTTGCCGTAGCCGATCGCCGCCATGAGGTCGTCGGGCCCGGGGAAGCCGAAGTCGGCCGCCGCGCGCTTGATTTCCTCGCCGCCGAGCAGCGCCGCCCCGTTCAGGTGGTACTTTCGCGCCTCGCGCTCGAACATCTCGCGGCCGAGCTCGATCGAGCGCGCACGCTCTTCGACCTTGAGCCACTGGTTGATCTTCGCCCGGGCCCGCGTGGACTTCACGATCTTCAACCAGTCGCGGCTCGGGTGCTGGTTGGGTGACGTCACGATCTCGACGATGTCGCCCTGCCGCAGCGTGTACCGGAGCGGGACGAGCTTCCCGTTCACCTTGGCGCCGACGCAGTGCTCGCCGACCTTCGTGTGGACCGCGTAGGCGAAGTCGAGCGGCGTCGCACCCTCGGGGAGCGCCTTCACGTCACCCTTGGGCGTGAACACGTACACCTCGTCCGGGAAGAGGTCGACCCGCACCGTGTCCATGAATTCCCGCGGGTCCTTCGTCTCCTGCTGCGTCTCGATCAGCTGGCGCAGCCACACGAGCGACTCGTCGATCTTGTCCTTGCCCTTGCCGGTCTTCCGCTCCTTGTAGAGCCAGTGGGCCGCGATGCCTTCCTCGGCGATGCGGTGCATCTCGCGCGTCCGGATCTGGATCTCCACGGGGTCGCCTTTGGGCCCGATGACCGTCGTGTGGAGTGACTGGTACATGTTGACCTTCGGCATCGCGATGAAGTCCTTGAAGCGCCCCGGCACCGGTTTCCACAGCGAGTGGATCACGCCGAGGCCGCCGTAGCAGTCGCGGACCGAACCCGTGATGACACGGACGGCCGTGAGGTCGTAGATCTCGTCGAACTCACGGCCCTGATCGTGCATCTTCTTCCAGATCGAGTAGAAGTGCTTGGGCCGGCCCCGGATCTGCGAGTCGATCCCGACCTCGGAGAGCTTGCGCTGGAGGATCGCGATCACCTGGTTGATGTCCGCCTCGCGCTCGAGGCGGCGCTTGGCGACGCGCTTCTGGAGGTCGACGTAGTCGCCCGGGTTGAGCGCGCGGAGCGCCAGGTCTTCGAGCTCGGCCTTCACCTTGGCCATGCCGAGCCGATGCGCCAGGGGCGCGTAGATATCGAGCGTCTCCTGGGCGATTTTCTTACCCTTGTCGGACGGCAGGTAGTCGAGGGTACGCATGTTGTGGAGGCGGTCCGCGAGCTTGATCATGAGCACGCGGAGGTCGCGCGCCATCGCGACGAGCATCTTGCGGAAGTTCTCGGCCTGACGCTCCTCGCGCGAGGAGAAGGCCAGCTTGCCGATCTTCGTGACGCCGTCGACCAGTTCCGCGATCTCGCCGCCGAACTCGCGCTCGAGATCGGCCTTGGTCGCGGCAGTGTCCTCCAGGACGTCGTGGAGCAGCCCGGCCGTCACGGTGGTGACGTCCATTTTGAAGTCGACGAGGAGGTTGGCGACTTCCAGCGGGTGGCTGAGGTATGGCTCGCCGGAGGCACGCTGCTGGCCCTGGTGCGAGGCCGCCGAAAACGTGTAGGCGCGGGCGAGGACCTCGAGGTCAGCGCCCGGCTGGTATTTCGGAATCTCCTCGATCAGCGTTTCCAGTTGTGTCACGGTACCAAAACCTTTGGTTAACCATGTAGTCTGGCACGCTGATCAGGCTTTTACCACCGCTTTTTTGCCTCGCCGCAGTCGTCCTTCGACGTAGTTGGTCCAGTCGACGACGAGCGCTGCAGCGATGTAGGTCGTGGAGTACGTCCCAGTGATGACTCCGACGAAGAGGACGAACGCGAAGTCCTCGAGCGTCTTGCCTCCGAAGAAGAGCAGGACGGCCGCGGAGAAGAAGGTCGTGAGCGAGGTCAGCACGGTCCGCGACAGCGTCTGGTTGACCGCGTCGTTCATCTGCTGCGCGAACGTGCGTCCCTTCGGGACGAACTTCCCCCGGTTCTCCCGGAGCCGGTCGTAGGCGACGATCGTGTCGTTGACCGAGTAGCCGATGATCGTCAGCAGCGCCGCCAGCACCGGGAGCGAGAACTCGCGATTGGTGATGGACAGGGCCCCGAGGCAGACGATCACGTCGTGGAACACCGCGACGACAGCGGCGACCCCGCCCCTCAAGTCGAACCGGAAGGCGAGATAGAGGGCGATCCAGACGAGGCCGGCGAGCACGAGGTAGACCGCCTGGAGCTGCAGCTCGCGGCCGACCTGGGGGCCGACGAATTCCACGCGACGGATCTCGAACTTGCCCAGCGCGCTGTCGCCGCCGAGCGCGGCCTGGACGCGCCGGGCGATCTCCTCCGAGCCGACCGCCACCAGCGGCAAGCGGATGATGAACTCTCGAGCGTCGCCGAACTCCTGGATGATGCTCTCCCCGAGCTGGATCGTCGCCAGGCTCGCACGGATCTTGGCGATCGCGGGCGGTTGCTCGAAGCGCACCTGAATCAGCGTGCCCCCCGTGAAATCGATGTCGTAGCGGAGCCCCCCCCTGGCGGCGAGCGTGAGCAACCCGAGCAGCGTCACGGCGATCGAGACGATATACGCCCACTTCCGCTTGCCGATGAAATCGTAGTTCGGGTTCCGGAAGAGCTCGATCATCCGGCCGCGCCACTCCGGATCATATCGAGATCGCTTCCACCTTCCGGCGGCCCATGTACACGAGATCGAAGAGGAGGCGCGTGAAGAAGTAGGCGGTGAACAGGCTCGCCCCGAGGCCGATGAACAGCGAGACGCCGAAGCCCTTGACGGAGCTGGTCCCGAACGACAGCAGGATGACCGCGGTCCCCATGACGGTGAGGTGCGTGTCGACGATCGTCCGTAGCGCACGACGGAATCCGGCCTCGACCGCGGAGCGTGGCGTCTTGCCCACACGCAGCTCCTCCCGGATCCGCTCGAAGATCAAGATGTTCGTGTCGACGGCCATCCCGACCGTCAGCGCGATCCCCGCCAGGCCGGGGAGGGTGAGCGTCGCCCGAATGGCCGCCATGCAGGCGAAGAGGATCAGGAGATTCAGGCCGAGCGCCACGTCGGCGATGAGCCCTGAGAGCCGGTAGTAGGCGAGCATGAAGATGAAAACGACGACCGCCGAGGCGGTGATGGCGATCAGTCCCTGGCGGATCGAGTCGGCGCCCAGAGACGGGCCGACCGTCCGCTCCTCGAGGATGACGACCGGGGCGGGCAAGGCGCCCGCCCGCAGCACGATGGCGAGATCGCGCGCGTCGTCCACCGTGAACTGGCCCGTGATCACCGCGCGGCCGCCCGGGATGCGCTCGTTGATGCGCGGCGCCGAATAGACCGTCCCGTCGAGGATGATCGCCAGGCGCTTGCCGACGTTCTGCTCGGTGACCTCGCCGAAGATCCGGGTGCCGGTCGACGTGAACTCGATCGCCACTTGCCAGTTGCCGAGCGAGTTCGGATCGGCCTGCACCTCGGCGCGCGTCAGCTCAGCGCCCGTGAGCAAGGTCCGCTTCAGGACCACGTACGGCACCTTGTGCTCGACCTTGGTCTGCTTGTCCACCTCTCGCCCGTAGAGGACCTCGGAGGTCTCCGGAAGCTGGCCGGCCAGCGCTTGCTCGATCGACGTCCGCTCGTCGAGTAGCTTGAACTCGAGGAGCGCGGTCTTGCCGATCAGCGCCTTCGCGCGCGCCGGGTCCTGGACCCCGGGCAGCTGGATCAGGATCTGCTGGGAGCCCTGGCGCGTGATGGTGGGCTCAGCCACCCCGAACTGATCGACCCGATTGCGGATCGTCTCGAGCCCCTGGCGGATCGCGTCGTCACGCAGCTGGTTGACGCGGCGCTCGCTCATCACGAGCGTGAAGCGGCCCGCCGCCTGGTTTTCGTCGCGGCGCTCGAACGAGCCGAACTCCGACACGACCGTCAGGGCGTCGTTCCACGACTGCGGACTGGCCAGCTCGACCTGGATCGCGGCGTTGGCCTCGCGGGCGATCCGCTTGACGCCGATCCCCTTGCGCTCGAGTGCGCCCTTGAGATCCTCGGCCGCGCGGTCGGTCTGGCTGGCGACGTGCTTGTCCGCCTCGACGCCGAGCATGAGATGAATCCCGCCCTGCAGGTCGAGCCCGAGATTGATCGCCTTCTGCGGGGGGGACAGGTACCAGACCGAGGCGGCGACGACGAGGACGACGAACGCCACCCGCACCCGGAGGTGCCTAGGCATCCTTCTCGCCCGGCGCCGCCACCACGCGGCCGATGGCGGAGCGGTCGAACTCGAGCTTCACCTGATCGGCGACCCGCAGCACGACGGTGTGCTCGCTGAGGCCCGTCACGGTGCCGTGCAGCCCGCTCGTGGTCACGACCCGGTCGCCCTTCTTGATCGACGACAGCATCCGCTCGCGATCCTGCTTCTGCTTCTGCTGCGGGCGGAGCAGGAGAAAGTAGAAGATCGCGAGCATCGACGCGATCATGATGACGGTGGGCAGCATGCTCTGGGCGCCTCCGCCCGGCGGCGACGCGGCGGCGTACGCGAGATCAGGGAAGAGCATCGAGTCCGAGGCCTCCGAGGACGTTAGTCGCGCGAAACATCAACGGATGATACTGCATAACGTGCGAAAAACCGAGCCTGGAATGGGCGGAAGACGCCCTCGACGATGGCGGAACGCATCTCGCGCACGAGCCGCAGAAAGAACGTGACGTTGTGGAGCGTCAGTAGTCGATACGCGAGCAGCTCGCCGGCCATGAACAGATGGCGGAGATAGGCGCGCGAGAAGCCGCGGCACGCGTAGCAGAGGCATTCGGCGTCGAGCGGCGCGCCGTCCCGTGCGTACCGGGCCTGCTTGAGCGTGACGGGACCGTCGGCCGTGAAGGCTTGGCCGTTGCGCGCGTTGCGCGTCGGCAGCACGCAGTCGAACATGTCCACACCGCGCGCGACCGTCTCGACGAGATCCTCGGGCTTGCCGACGCCCATGAGATAGCGTGGCTGCGTCGTCGGCAGGAGACTCGCCACGAGCGCCGTCAGATCGTACATCACCGGCTTCGGCTCCCCCACCGCCATGCCGCCGATCGCGTAGCCGTCGAAGCCGAGCTCGACCGTCGCGCGTGCCGCCTGCGTCCGGAGTCCCTCGTCGGTTCCGCCCTGCACGATCCCGAACATCGCTCGGCTCGCCGCCCCGCGCGCCGCGTGCGCCGCCTTCGACCGCGCGGCCCAGCGCAGCGTCAGCTCGAGCGAGCGGCGGGCGGCCTCGCCGGTCGCCGGGTAGGCGAGGCACTCGTCGAGCGGATGGACGATGTCGGCGCCCAGGGCGTGCTGGACCTCCACGGCGATCTCCGGCGACAGGAAGTGGGCGGAGCCGTCGACCGGGGATCGGAACTCGACACCCGCGTCGGTGATCGTCCGGAGCTTCGAGAGGCTGAAAACCTGGAAGCCGCCCGAGTCGGTGAGGATCGCGCCGTCCCAGCCCATGAAGCGATGCAGGCCGCCGAGCTCGTGGATGACGTCGTGGCCGGGCTTGAGGAAGAGATGATACGTGTTGGCGAGCACGATCTGCGCCCCGGCGGCTCGGAGATCGTCCGGCGCCAGCGCCTTCACCGAGCCCTGCGTGCCGACCGGCATGAAGTTCGGCGTCTCGACCGCACCGTGAGCGGTCGTGAGGCGGGCGGCCCGCGCGGCGCCGTCGGTGGCGACGACTTCGAACGTCACTGGATCAGCGTCGCGTCGCCGTACGAGTAGAATCGATAGCCGGCGCGGACCGCGTGGCCGTACGCCTTCAGGACGAGCTCGCGCCCGGCGAAGGCCGCGACCAGGACCAGGAGCGACGAGCGCGGCAGGTGAAAGTTGGTCAGGAGGGCGTCCACCACCCGGAACGCATAGCCCGGAATGACGTAGAGTCGCGCCGCGCCGTCGAGCGGACGCACGCGGCCGTCGGGGGCCGCGCTCTCCAGCGCCCGCGCCGTCGTCGTACCGACCGCGATGACCCGGCGGCCGTCGGCTCGCGCCCGGTTCACGGCGTCCGCCACGCTCGAGGGGACGACCACCCGCTCCGGCGGCAGGACGTGGTCCTCGAGCTTCTCTGCCTTGATCGGGCGAAACGTGCCCGCGCCGACGTGGAGCGTGAGCTCGTGGATCTCGACGCCGCGACGCCGGAGCGCGTCCAGGACGCGGGGAGTGAAATGAAGCCCGGCGGTCGGCGCGGCGATCGACCCCGGCGACCGCGCGTAGACGGTCTGGTAGCGCTCGCGGTCCTCCGCGGTCGGCGCCGCGAACCGTCGGATGTAGGGCGGGAGCGGTGGCAGGCCGTGTGCCTCCATCAACTCGTCGAGCGGACCGTCCAGCCGCTCGACGACGCGAGGACCGTCGGCGTCGACGCTGACGATGCGCAGTCGCGACGCCGGCGCCTCACCGACCATGAGCTCCACGCCGACGCGGCCACGGCGCCCCGGCCGCATCAGCGCCCGCCAGCGGCGGCGGTCGACCGGCTCGATGAACAACAGCTCGACCGAGCGCCCGCCGGCGTCCCGCGCCATGACCCGCGCCGGGATCACGCGCGAGTTGTTGACGACGAGGCAGTCCCCTGGCCGCAGCAGGTTTGGAAGCTCGGCGAACCCATGGTCCTCGAAGCCTCCGCGACTGCGATCGATCACGAGGAGCCGCGACGCGTCGCGCGACGGGACGGGCGTCTGCGCGATCAGCTCAGGCGGCAGGTCGTAGTCGAGCTCGGCCAGGTCCACGACGCTGCTAGTGTACCTCGCGCGCTCACGCCTCGGCCGTCGCCGGGCCGACGCTCGCGAGCGTCGCGAGCGTTGCGCCGCCGACGCCGGACCACGCCATACAAGGCGGCACAATCTGATTGAACATCGGGGGGAGCGGCGCCGCTCCCCCCGATTCCCCCCACCGACTTGCCGTACCTGCCGAGTCTTCGATCGTGGCGCGGCCAAGTCGGCGCTCGGAACCGGCTACACGCTGGTGAGCGCTTCACGCACCTCGCGAAGGCGGGCGAGTGAGCCGAGGACTTTCGCGTGGTCGGTCGTGAGGTGGCGGACGATGACGTCGGTGTAGCCGAGGGCCGCGAGGGCGCGAAAGCGCTCGACGACCGCGGCGACCGACCCGGCAACCAGCGCGGCCTGCGCGATGCCCCGGTACCCGGCGGCGAGGACGCCCTTCAAGACCTGGTCCGCCTCGGCGGCCGACTCCCCGACGTAGATGTCGCGACGGATGGCGACGGCGGTCGGCTTGCGTCCGTAGGCCTTGCAGCGCTCGAGGTAGTAGGCCGCCTGGTCACGCGCCTCGTCGACGGTGAGCCCCGGCGAGGCGAGCCAACCGTCGACCAGGCGGGCGGCGCGATCGATCGCCGGCCGCGCGCTGGCGCCGATCCAGTACTCCACGTTCTCGGCCGGCCGCAGCCCCACACGCGCCTCTCGGAAGACGAAGCGGCGCGACGAGCTGACGGTCTCGCCCCGCAGCAAGCGCTGGACGATCGATAGCGACTCTTCGAAGGCCGACGGACGATACCGGAGGGTCGTCCCCATGGCCACGAACTGCGCCTCGTCGTAGCCGAGGCCGCACTGGACGATGAAGCGGCCGCGCGCGACGGCCGCCAGCGTCCCGATCTGCTCCGCCACGAGCACCGGATTCCAGAGCGGCAGGAGGAACAGGCAGCCCGCAGGCGCGTCACCCCACTCGGCGAGCAGCCGCCCGAGGATCGGGACGTTCTGGTAGTAAGGCGCCGGCGTCGCGTGGTGGTCGCCGACGAAGAGAGAGTCGAGGCCCGCCCGCCGGGCGGCGGCGGCACGCTCGATCATCCAGCGCGCGCCTTCGCGCGGGTCCGTCACGGCGTGACTGCTCGTCAGCGAGATCCCGACTCTCATGACCAATGCCCCCTTTGGGACTTCCCTGGGGAATGGAATGACACTCGATCGGGCGCGGGCGGGCGCCGGCGAGAGCTTAGCCGATCTTCGAGCCGGGCGCGACGGGCTTGTCGGGGTGGAGCAGGATGACGTTGCCGGCCTCGTCGTAGGCGCCGAGCACGAGGACTTCCGACACGAACGGGCCGATCTGCTTCGGCGGAAAATTGACGACCGCGACGACCCGGCGGCCGATCAGCTCGCCGGGACGGTAGTGCGCGGTGACCTGGGCGCTCGAGCGCTTGACGCCGAGCGGACCGAAGTCGATCCAGAGCCGGTAGGCCGGTCTCCGCGCCTCGGGGAACTCCCGCGCGTCGGTGACGACGCCAACACGCATCTCTACCTTCTCGAAGTCGGGCCAGGAGATCGTCACCGCGCCTGCGGCGCGCCGAGCGAGCCGAGCGTCGTCCCCGGGTAGTAGTACTCGAGGATCTTCTCGGCCTTGTACCCCTGCTCCGCCATCCCCTTCGCACCCCACTGAGACATGCCCACGCCGTGGCCGTAGCCACGGCCGGAGAAGTGGGCGACCGCGTCATCGACCGCGACGGCGAAGAGCGTGGACTTGATGGTCTCGTACCCGACCATGCGCCGGAAGTCGTTGCCGCGCAGCCGCGCCGAGCCTCGCGTGCCGTGGATCGTGAGGGTCGACACGCGGAGCGAGGGCGTGCGTTCGATGACCTCGATGGCGGTCACGCCGCCGACGTCATTGCCGCTTCGCCGGAGGATGTCGGACAGGTCCGCGAGCCGGAGGTCGAGGGTCCAGTAGAAGTGCGGCGACGCCGACGAGAAGTCGTCGCGGATCGCCTTGAGCGCCGGCATGTTCCGCGCCGCGAACACCGTGCGTGGATCTTCGGTGTAGCCACCGCTCGCCGAGTGGTAGAACGCCGGGAACAGCTCGCCCTCCCAGAAGAGCACCTGTCCGGCCGTGTCCCGCACCGCGTCCCAGATGGGCGAGGACCCCGGGACACGCCCCGCGTACATCTGGTGGGCGGTCGAGGCCACGAGGTGGTACGGCTTGCCCCCGTTCAACGCCCGATGGTAGGCCGCATAGGTTCGTGCCACGATCGCCTGCGCGCGCAATGTCTCGCCCGGCCATCGCTCGCTGGTCTCGCCACGCAGGACGCCGACGAGGTACTCCTCGAGGCGAAGCTCGTTGACGATCGCCAGGCCCTCGCCGTTGCGGACGACCTCGAGCCCCGCGGGGTACTCGCGTCCGTTCGTCCGGATCGGGTTGTCGCTCGTCAGGCGGAAGCCCGGCGCCGACCGCCCGTCGATCTCGACGCCCTGGCCGCTCGGCACCGCCCTGACGGCATCGGTGCGCCACGAGCGCCCCGGGCAGGCGGGGCATCCGAGCTCGCTCACCTCGATGTCGACACCGCGCAACTCCGCGAGGCGCGCGTTCTCGACGATCGCGACGCGGATCGTGTCCGTCCCGACCATCGCGGTCCCCGCGAACGCCATCAGCGCCGCCGCCGCGATGAGGCGGCTCACCGACGGCCCAGCACGTACAGGAGCAGGGTCAGCACGGCGCTCAGCAGCAGCGACGTCGCCAGCGGGAAGTAGAAGGTCCAGTTCCCGCGCTGGATGTGGATGTCGCCGGGCAGGCGGCCGATCCACGGGACGCGCCCGACGAGCACGAGCACGACGCCGGCCAGGGCGATCAAGAGCCCGAAGGCGATGAGGATCTTGCCGACATCGTTCATGACGTCATTTCGAAGAGGCCTTGCTGCCCGGGGGTGGCGGCGGGGGGCTGCTTGCCCAGGTGCCGGTACGCCTCACGGGTGACGCGTCGGCCGTTGGGCGTCCGCACGATGAAACCGATCTTCAGGAGGTAGGGCTCGACCATCTCGGACAGGGTCTCGGCCTCGTCGTTGATGGTGGCGGCGATCGCCTCGAGGCCCACCGGGCCCCCGCCGTAGTGGTCGACGATCGCACCGAGGAAACGCCGGTCGAGGCGGTCGAGGCCGCGCGCGTCCACGCCCTCGCTGTCGAGGCCGCGGCGCGCGATGTCCTCGGTCATGCTGCCGTCGCCCTTCACCTGTGCGTAGTCGCGCACCCGGCGGAGCAGGCGGTTCGCGATGCGAGGCGTGCCGCGGGCGCGGCGCGCGATCTCGGCCGCGCCGTCCGGCTCGACCCGAGAGTCCAGGATCACCGCGGAGCGGTTCACGATCCTGGCGAGCTCGCCCTCGGAGTAGAAGTCCAGATGATGGAAGATCCCGAAGCGCTCGCGCAGAGGCGCCGACAGCATGCCGGGCCGCGTGGTCGCCGCCACGAGCGTGAAGGGGTGGAGCGAATATTTGAGGGTCCGCGCGTGGAGGCCCTTGTCGATGACGAAATTGACGGCGAAATCCTCCATCGCCGGGTACAGCAGCTCCTCGACCGCCCGCGGCAGCCGATGGACCTCGTCGATGAAGAGCACGTCGTTCTCGCCGAGGTTGGTCAGGATGCCCATCAGGTCGCCGCCGCGCTCGATCGCCGGCCCCGAGGTCGTCACCAGCGTGGTGCCCATCTCGTTGGCGAGGATCCCGGCGAGCGTCGTCTTGCCGAGCCCGGGCGGACCGTACAGGAGCACGTGGTCGACGCACTCGCGCCGGAGCTTCGCCGCCTCCACCGAGACGCGCAGGCTCGCGACCGCCTGCTCCTGCCCGACGTACTCTTCGAACGTCCGGGGACGGAGCTGGCGCTCGAACTGCGCCTCTTCGGGCGCCGCGACCCGGCTGAGGATCTTGCCTTCGTCCGCCGCCGCGGTCACGCCTTCTCTCCCCGGTAGATCTCGTCGAACAGATCCTCCGGCGTCATGATCGACGGCCGGCGGCGGAACGCGTCGGTGATCAGCTGCGACGCCTCGGAAGGCCGGTGCCCGAGCTGCTTGACCATGATCTCCCACACGAGCTCGCGGAGGCCGTCGGCGTCGACGGGCACCGGCGCGGCGGCGATCGGCTCGACGGCGGCCCCGGCGCGCGCCAGGGCGAACTTCGCGACCTTGTTCTGGAGCTGCGCGACGATGTTCTTGGCCTTCTGGGGGCCGATGCCGGGTAACGCACGCAGGAACTTCTCGTCCTGCCGCGCGATCGCCGCCGCCAGCTCGCCGACCGGCAGCGCGAGCGCGCGCGCCGCGACCATCGGCCCGATGTCCTTCACGGTGATGAGCTTCTCGAAGAACTCTTTGTCGAGATCGGAGATGAAGCCGATCAGCACGGGGCGCGGCTGATCGCGGGTCGCGTGGTAGTAGATGACGAGCTCGAGCTCGCTCCCCTTCTCGCCCGGGCCGGCGGTGACGTGCTCGATCTGCCGGAGGGCGATCGGCGGCAGGAACACCTCGTAGCCGAGGCCGCCGCACTCGAGAATCACGCGGTCCTCGAGCTTGCGCCGCAGCCGTCCGGCGAGGGTCGCGATCACGCCAACCGTCCGCCCAGACGCGAGAACCCTGTGAGCGCCAGCGCCAGCGCGTCGGCGACGTGCGACGGCGTCGGAAGAGCCTCGAGCTTGAGGAGTCGTCGCACGGAGTGCTGCACCTGGTGCTTGGAGGCGGCGCCGGTGGCCGCGACGGCGCGCTTGACCTCCGCCGGAGCCAGCGCGAGGACGGCGACGTCGCACTGGCGCGCGGCCAGACAGATCACGCCGCGGGCGTGGGCCATGAGGAGCGCGGTGCGCGGGAACCGGTACTCGGTGTAGAGATCTTCGAGGACCAGCACCGTCGGCGCCCGTGTCTCGAGAAGCCGACGGACGGCGTCGTAGATCAGATGGATCCGCGTTTCGAGCGGCAGGTCGGCGTTCGTCGAGATGACGCCGCTGCCGAGCACGACGATCCCGCCGGACGCCGGCTCGATCAGCCCGTAGCCGGTGCCGACCAGGCCTGGATCGACGCCGAGGACCCGGAGGCTAGGCGGCCGAGATGGCCTCGAGAACCTCGTCAGGGATGTCGTAGTTAGCGTAAACGGACTGGACGTCGTCCAACTCCTCCAGCGCCTCGATCAGGCGCACCACGGCGGTCGCGTCCTTGCCCTCGACCCGCACCGTCGACTGCGGAACGAAGCTGACCTGGCCCTCGAGCACGGGTACCTTCGCCCGCTGCAGCGCGTCGCGCACCGTGTCCATTTCAGCAGGCGCGGTGATGATCTCGAAAGCTTTTTCCGCTCGACGCATGTCGGTGGCGCCGGCGTCGAGCGCCTTGGCGAGCAAGTCGTCCTCGCTGATCTTGCCGGCGTCCACCTGGATGATGCCCTGACGCTCGAACATCCACGCGACGGCGCCCGACGACCCCATGTTGCCCCCGAATTTCTCGAACACGTGCCGGATCTCGGGGCCGGTGCGATTGCGATTGTCGGTGAGGACCTGAACGAGGACGGCGACGCCGCCGGGGGCGTACCCTTCGTAGGTGATCTCCTCGTACGACTCCCCCGGGAGCTCGCCGGTACCCTTCTGGATCGCCCGCTTCATGTTCTCTTGCGGCATGTTCGCTTCCTTGGCGGACTCCATCGCGGCTTTCAGGCGCATGTTGGCCTTGGGATCGCCGCCGCCGTTCCTCGCCGCCACCGTGATCTCGCGGAGGATCTTCGAGAAGAGCTTGCCGCGCTGGACGTCTGTCTTGCCCTTCTTGCGCTTGATTTGTGACCATCGGGAATGCCCTGACATCGCCCTACCCTCTTTCGTTGAGCAGCATCGCCTTGAGTCCCTTGACGCGCTCGAGCCGCTGCGCCCGGCGGCCGACCGCCGCCTCCCATCGGCGCCGGGCGCCCGCGGTGGTCGGCGGGTACGGCGGGCAGGGCCGCGGTCGCAGGTCGGGTCCCAGGTGCACGTACGTCAGAAACGCCGTGCAGGCGTGGCGGACCTCACCCGACCACGGGATCTCGGCCAGGACCTTCACGCCGACCTCGAGCGAGGAGGTGCCGACGTGATTGAGCCCGGCCTTGAAGGTGACGACCTCGTGCGTGAGGATCGGCGAGTAGAAGTCCATCGCGTCGACGCACGCGGTCATCACGAGCCCCTTGCAGTATCGCATCGAGAGGATCCCGCCCGCCTCGTCGAGCGCCATGAGCATCTTGCCCACGAACATGGTGTTGCCGAAGAGCGCGTCCTCGGGCAGCACGCTCCGCGTGGACTCGAACCGCCAGCCCACGTCGACGTCGCTCGCGTCCAGGTCGGCGTCGGCGCTCTCGGCGAGGCGCGTCGCTCGCTTGGCGAAGCGCGCCAGTCGCTGCTCACGGCGCGCTCGTGCGGCCTCGACCAGCGCCGACTCTGCTGCGCCCCTCGCCCGGATCTTCGCCTCGACGGGGCGCGGGCGGACGTCCTCGCCGACCTTGACGAACACGAGATGCGAGTTCAGGGTCACGCGGCGCTCGCCGGTCGTCACGTCTTCCGCGAACACGCGCACGCCCACCTCGAGGGAGCTCGTGCCCACGTCTTCGACCCGCGCCCTGAGGATCGCGATCTGGCCCACCTTGACGGGGTGGAGAAAGTCGATATCGTCCATGGCGCCGAGGACCACCGTCCCGCGCGCGACGCGGGACGCGGCCAGCGTGCCGGCCTTGGTGATCCATTCCATCATCCGTCCGCCGTGGATCTGCCCTGGCCCGCCCGCGTACTCCGGGAACACCCATTCGATCATCTCGACGGTGGTCTCGGCGATCGACGGCATACGCAGAGACTACCATTGTAGCGGGTGCCGTGAGGTCGGCTCAGACCGAGGGTGGCCTGAGAGAGACGCGACGTGGCTCCGGTTTTGCGGACAACCCTTCGGGACCGGCTCCGATCTTGCGGACAACCCCTTCGGGACCGGGCGCCGGTCTGGCTCGCCGGCGCCGATCAGCGCGTGGCGCCGGGGGCTGGCGCCATGGCGGGAGAGGGCTCGAGGCTCGCCGTGTCGAGACGGTGAACGCCCGTCGGATGAAGACGCAGGCCTCGAACTTCCGGACGAGCCACGGCCCACTGCAGGCGCACGTAGATCGGAAGCCACGGGAGCTCATCCGCGAGGAGCCCCTGCGCGCGCTGGTAGAGCCGCTGGCGCTCGGTGCGGAAGAAGAGCTGGCTAGCCCGGATCAGCACGTCGTCCAGCCGCGGATTCCGATAAAAGGAGAAGTTCAGCGCCCGCGGTCCCTTCGTCGCCGATTCGCTCGTCGACAGCGGATACAAGAGGAGATGGGGATCGCCTCCGGCGACCGTGGCCTCCGCGATCGCGACGTCGTACGCTCCGGTCTGCAGGAGTGTCCGCACGGTCGCTTCGGGCTCCACCTGGACGTTCAGCGTCAGCTCGTCCGAGCCCAGGAGGAGCTGGATCGTCTCGGCGAGCTTTGGCAGGTTGAGCGGCGTCGTCTCGGCCGGCACGAGCAGCGTGGGTTTCGTATCCTTCGGCCAGCCGCTCTCGCGGATGAGCGTCTTCACCGTGGTGCGGCTCCCACCAAGAATCGGAGAGCCCTCCCTTCGCGCCCAGACGCCCGGAGGCAGGAACGACTGGAGCGGGACGGCCGCCCGGTCCAGGGCCACGCCGAGGATGGCTGGATCGAGGGCCGCTGCAACGGCTTTGCGGAGCGCCTTGCGCGAGAAAGGCTCCTTCTCGGTCTGGAACGTGAGATATCCGATGCGAAGGCCCGGGGCCGAGAGCGTCCCTTCGGTGCGCCGCGGGGGGCCTGTGGGGAACCAGATGTCGAGCGACCGTGAATCGAGCTCAGCCTCGGCCTGATCGTCCGCACTCACGTCGAGAAACACCAGCCGCTCGGACTTCGGAGGTCCACCCCAGTAGCCAGCCATCGCCTCGAGCGCCAGGCGACCGACCGAGGCGTCCACGACGCGGTAGGGGCCGGTGCCCACGAGTCGCCCCGCGCCGTCGGCAGCCGCTGAGGGCTTCGCGATCCCGAGGCCGGGATGAGCAAGCACCGTGAGCAGAGCCGCGTAGGGCTGGACGAGAACGATCTCGATCGTCCGCGCATTGGGCGCTCGGACCTCCTTCACCACCCCGGGTGTGCCGCGGAGCAGAGCCGGCCATGCCCGACCTGCGGCCTGGACGTCGGTGCGAAGCTGCCGCTCGAAGCTGGCGGCGACCTCCAGCGAGGTGAGCGGGCTTCCGTCATGGAACTTGACGCCCTCTCGCAGCGTGAAGGACCAGACGAGCCCTTCGCGTGACGCGCTCCACCGGGTGGCGAGCGCCGGCTCGATGTCGGTGGTCCCCTCGCGCCACGCCACGAGCGTGTCGAAGACCTGCCGGGCGATGAGGGGTGTCGCCCCCTCGAGCGCGGCCCCCGGGTCGAGGACGCCAGGCACTCCGGGGACCCCGATACGGAGCTCGCGGCGGGCGACCGTCGGCGCGTTCTGGCTCTGCGCCGACGAGTGCGTGAGCGGCCGTGCGACCAAGATCGTCACCAGGAGAGCCAGAACGGCAGCGACGCGGACTAACGTCGGCGCGAGCATCGTGGCTTTTATACGTGGAACCCACTATTCGTGCCACTCGTTTCGAGAGCAGAACACCGCGCGCGTCAGGTACAGAACTTGCTGATGTTCCAAGGTCGGAGGTGAGGGTAGGTGACGGAGTGGCAACGGACCCAGCAGGATGGGGAAAAACACAGAAAATTCAACATGTCAACCGGCGGTAAATTACCTGCCAACCTTGACTTTCTTTTTTCTAGCCGCCTATACTTCGAGCACACGGCAAATGCTTGTGCATGAGCGGCGCACAAGGGGTCAAGTGAGAAGGGATGGGCTATGAAGGAGTTCGACAAAAAGACTAGCCCCAGTCGTGAGGGCTTCTCCAAGTTCCTCCCCGCTTCTATGTCGGATTCGAGCACACGCCGCCGGCTCACGGAGTACGAGATCCAGGTGCAGGACCTCCAGGCCTACATCCGTTCGCTCGAGGCGGAGACCGTTCATCTCCGGAAGAAGCTCGAGGACACGCCCAAGGACTTCATGGTCCTCGAGAACAAGCTGCGCGAGGCGAATCGTCAGCTCGTGCAGGCGTTCAACCAGAACGAGAAGCTCGTGAACGCGCTCTACGAGGCGCGCGAGCAGATCACCGCGCTCAAGGAAGAGGTCGACAAGCTCTGCGCCCCGCCCTCGACCTACGGCGTCTACTTGGCCGCCAACGAGGACAACACCGTCACCATCCTCTCCCAGGGCCGCAAGGTGAAGGTCAACCTGCACCCC
>Ga0066710_100000192_pt1 | contig 31233 bp, 27 predicted proteins | sample GraSoiAngelo_159_FD_79666 | JGI IMG/M metagenome (GOLD analysis project Ga0066710, IMG submission 79666) | Grasslands soil microbial communities from the Angelo Coastal Reserve, California, USA - 14_1009_16_40cm | ecosystem: Environmental > Terrestrial > Soil > Grasslands | place: USA... | reverse complement strand
GCCGGGCGTTGAAGGGGGGGCTGGTCGTCGCGTCTGTTGTTCCGTTGTCGTGGCAGATTGTGGGGTTTAGCGACTTCGCTTGCGCGGGGATCGTAGGTTTTGTGTGGCGGCGGATGCAGGTTGGAGACGTCGCGGTGTGGCTGATGGACGGCGTGACGGTGAAACAGGCCCCCGTCGTGGCGCCAGGCGTGCCGTTGACGTGGCAGATCGTCGGTGTCGGCGACCTCGATGGCGACCGTAAAGCGGATCTCGTCTGGCGTGAGTTGCAAACGGGCGACCTGGCGGTGTGGCTGATGAACGGCGTGACGGTGAAGCAAGCCCCCGTTGTGGCGGCAGGCGTGCCGTTGACCTGGCAGATCCAGTAAAGAGTTCGAGCCTCGCTCTGCGGCGCCGCTCCCCGCGTGGGCCCCACTCGTGGGCACCCTTCGCAAACTCTCCACGCGGAGACAGCGCCGTCCGCTCGCCCGGCCACTCCTGTCCGACAGTCCTCAACGCTACGCGAGACTGACCTGATCTTCTCCTCCTGGATAGGCCTCCAATCCGAACTGCGGGACATCCAGCCCCTCGAGCTCCGCGTCCTTGTTGACGCGCATGGACCGCACGGAGTTGACCAGCGAGAAGACGAGGAACGTGAAGCCGAACGCGTAAATCGCGCAGAGCGTCGCCCCGCCCAGCTGCACGAGGAACTGCGATGCGTCACCGTGCAGCAGGCCGGTTACGCCCTTCCCCGCTACCCCCAAATACGACGCGGGGCCGATGCCGTTCCAGCCTGAACCGTACGATCCGTCCGCGAAGATGCCGACGGCGACGGCCCCGAACCACCCGCAGAATCCGTGAACCGAGATGGCGCCGCACGGGTCGTCCACCTTCAAGACCCGTTCGTTGAGTAGGACACCGCCGCACACGATCGCGCCCGCAATCGCGCCGATGATGACCGCCGAGCCCGCGCTCACGAAGGCGCACGGCGCGGTGATGGCGACCAGTCCCGCCAGCATCCCGTTGCAGGCCATGGTGATGTCAGGCTTGCCGAACAGGAAATACCAGACGAGCAGCGCCGACGCCGAGCCTGCGACCGCTGCGAGGTTGGTGTTGACCGCGACGATCGAGATCCGCAGGTCCGTGGCCCCCAGCGTGGACCCCGGATTGAACCCCATCCAGCCGAACAGCAGGATGAACGTGCCGATGACGACGAACGCAAGATTGTGCGCGGGAAACGGGACCGGCCTTCCTTGCGCGTCGTACTTGCCAAGCCGCGGGCCCAGGATCACTGCCAGCGCCATGGCACAGAAACCGCCGACCGCGTGAACGACCGTGGATCCGGCGAAGTCAACGTAGCCGTGCCCGAGGCCCATCGTCGCTCCGAGCTGCGACATCCAGCCGCCGCCCCAGACCCAGCATCCGAAGATCGGGTAGAGAAGCGCACCGACGAACAACTCACACAGGAGAAACGCGCCAAACGTGATCCGTTCGCAAATCGACCCCACGATGATGTACCCGGCCGTTTCCATGAACACGACCTGGAAGAGCATCATCGTGTTGGCACTGGCGTCGTAGGCAGGCCCTGACATGAAGAAGCCCTTGCCTCCAAGGAAGCCCCAGGATCCTCCGCCAATGAGGAACTGGTTCAGCGTCGGCGTACCACCGATGTTGCTGGGCGCGTTGTTGATCGCGACGGCGCCGAACTGAAAGGCATAGCCAACCGCGTAGTAGGCGAGGAACGCAAAGACGTACGCCGCGAAGTTGAGCATCATCAGGTGGCCGGCGTTTTTCCTGCGAACGAGCCCGCAGGTGAGCAGCGCGAATCCGGCCTGCATGAAGAGCACCAGATACCCGGTGTTCAGCGTCCAGCCGGTGTTGGTCGCGATCTTGACGTGGCCAACGCTGTCGGCGAGCTTCAGCGCGAGGGGCTCCTTTTCAGCCGCCGCCTTGAACTCATCGTAGGCCTTCTTCTTCTCGGCGAAGTCGGGCGCAGCCTTATCGGTCGGTTCAGGGACGACGAAGGGATTGCCCCCGGCGTCGGCAACGCTCGTCTTGTCGCCGGTCGCGAGGCCGGCCGGATCTGGCGCAGGAGGAGCAGGAGGGCTTTGAGCAAAGGCAGGCCCTCCGGCCGTGAGCAGACACAGGGTCACGTACATCGCCACTGCGCCCGGGGCTAGAGCGTTGAGCAACGATCGGCGCATGCAACACGTCCTTTCTCTGGGTCAATCGACAGGTTGAGACTTCACTCGCCGGGCGCCTGACGCGCGCCTTCGGACCTAGTCCGGGCGCCAGGCACAGGAGCGGATGCTGTAGGCCTCTTCAACCGGGATGACGAAGACCCGGCCATCACCGCTCTCACCGGTCCCGGCCGTCGTCATCACGACGCGAACGACTTCATCAACCAGATGATCTGGAACGACCACGTCGATCATCATCTGCGCGCGATAGCGAGGTCGGTACTCAATACAGCGATAAGAGACGCTGGGGTTTGTCTGCCGGCCGCGGCCTTTGACCTGGCTGACGACGACGCCTGACACGTCGATCTGCCTCAGCGCATCCGTCGTCTCGTCGGCCTTGTGCGTGCGGACGATGCACTTGACGAGTTTCATGAACGCCTCCACTCCCCGGTTCGTGCGGTTTGCCAGTGCCAAGAGACGGCGGCCACGTCGCACCCCGGCGTCAACGACGCGCACGATGTACGCCCCGCTTATTCGCGGAGCAGGACACCATGCCGGCCCGCGGTCGCGCGATCGGTGGGAGCCGACTCTTGAGAAACGATTCCGAAAAGGGGTTGGTGCTAGATCCGAAGGACGGTTCGATGCCGGGGATGCGCCTGGAGCTGACTTTCCGTGTCCGCCGAAGGGGTCACGAGGAGACGTACCGTCAGGAACACCGAGGCCTGCGACGGCACGATCAGTTTGTCATCGGACCCCGTCTTTTCCTTCGGGATGCCGTCGAGCGAGTGAGAACTCGAGGAGGCGGGCTGATAGGTCGCGAAGGGCGCGGTGAAAGGCAGCAGGATCAACGTGACGAGCGAAACGGCTGCCAGGCGCGAAACGAGATGCCGCCGGAGTCCGACGATCTTTCGACACCCGTGCACGAGCGCTCGCACAGCAAGATCCGTGCTCATACGGGTCACCGACCGTCGAAGCGTTCTCCCGGAAATCCGCGGTTCACGCGCGGCTACGAACACAGACGCGAGCAACAATATTGTCGAGACGAAGCTGGTGCAGGCCACAAAATTGTCCGGTCATGCCTGCGTTCGATACGCACACCACGCCCGGCCGCGCCACGTCGGCTCGAAGCAGTCCGGGTGCAGGATTTCCGCAAGAATCCGCACAGTCTCGGGAATAGTCGTGCCCGACCGATTGAAGTATCGGTTGCCGTCCGCAAGGGCGACGTGGCCGAGCCTGACGGCGCGCGTCTCTGACCAGCCCGGTAACGCCTCGAGGACTGACGCCTCCCGACGCGTGCGCTCGAGACCGAAGCCGCAGGGAGCGACAACGAGGTAGTCGGGATCCGCCTCGACGACCTGACCCCACGAGACAGCCGCCGAATACTGCCCCGCCTCGCTCAGCAGGGACCGGCCGCCGGCAGCGGCGACCAGCTCCGGACCCCAGTTTCCGGTCGAGAACAGCGGATCGGTCCATTCGAGCAGCACGACGCGAGGCGCGAACCGGTCGCGGACCCGGTTGGCGATCCAATCGAGCTCCCGCTCCATGTCGGCGATCAGCAGCTTGGCGGCTTCCGGTCGTCCAAGCGCGCGCCCCACCGAACGAACGCCCTCGTGGATGCCGGCCAGGCTGCCGGCCGAGAGGGCCACCACCTGGTCGACCACGACCGATCCGGCCGCTCGCGCTACGTCATCGGGGGTGACCGCGCAAACGGCGCATTGCGTCTGCGTAATCAGCAGGCCCGGACGGAGCTCGTTGACGAGGGCGAGATCGACGTCGTAGAGCGGCTCGCCCGCCTTCAGCCGACGCCGAACCTCACGGTCGATCTCGCCGCTCGAGAGCGTGATGTCGAACGTCGGGCTGGTGCAGCAGGGCAGCTCGCGCACCCACTCCGGGTTGTCGCACTCGTGCGATCGGCCCACGAGCGCGTCTCCCCCGCCGAGGGCGCAGGCAATCTCGGTCCCGCTGGCCAGCAGGGAAACGATGCGCTGACGAGGAACGTACCCGCTGCAGCGGAGGACCGGGAGAGGCGGATATCTGGAGTACGTCGGGTCGTCGGCGGACCGTCCGCATAGGCAGAACGTGGACCCCCGCTGGGACTCGACACGCCGGGCGTGCAGGCAGTCGGCGCAGAGCCCAATCCGCGCGCGGTCAGGCTCGGGCCAGGGGCCCTCTGCCATCCTCTTACCCGGCAAAGTATCCGCTGCGCGCCTTGACGACGGCAGACGGACGCCTGACGCGGACGTCCAGCCTCCGCCACTCGGAGCCGGCCGCGGCTTCGATGGCGAGCACGTATTGCTGGCGAAGGCCGTCGATCAGGGTCGACGCCGCGCCAATCGTCTCGGCGAACGTGCTGGCGAACACGAGCTCTCCGCCTGTCCATTCCGCGAGGTCGCGCAGGTCGGCGGCGCTCGAGTGCGGCGCGCGCTGGGAGCTCTCGAGCATCAATCGCTGATCGAGCGAAGGCATGGTGGCCACCACGAATACCGGCACGTCGATCGAGCCGGCAAGCCCCGACACCTCGCGCGCCGTCAACTTGCTGCTCGTATCGATGCCATCGGTGAGCACGATGATGGCCTTGTGGGACCCTGACCGGGCGGCCAGCCGTCGGGCGGCGACCGCCGTGGCGTCGTAGAGTGACGTCGAGCCAAATGGCTGGAAGTCGGACAAGCCTCCCCTCAGCGCTTCGAGGTCACGGGTGAAGTCGCGGCGCTCGTGGAGCGAAGCGTCGAAAGTGAAGAGGGCCGCCTCGTCCTGCCCTCGACGCAGCTGCGACAGAATCGAGTCGTACGCCTGACGGGCCATGGCAACCTTCGGGCCAATCCGCATGCTGCCGCTCATATCGACCAGGATCGCCACGCTGAGCGGCGACATCCGGTCGGACCTGAGCGACAGGATCGGCCTCAGCTGGCCGTTGTCGCGCACCTCGAAGTCGGTCGTCGTGAGCCCGCTCAGGATGCGCCCCCGGCTGTCCCGAACCGACGCCTGGATCGTGACGACGTCCACGCTGGTCCTGAACGTCTGCGACGGCTGACCCTGCACGTCATGGGCAAGCGGCGCGACAGCCCGACCGCCGATCACGGCGAGCGAGACGGCGAGGGTTGCGGCAATCCTGGAAACTGAGGGTGTCATGGTCTAATTGTCCGCCAAACCGAGCTCGTGCACGGATATCTCACGCATCTTGTACTTCTGGATCTTACCCGTCACCGTCGTCGGAAACTCGGTCGTGAAGCGGAAGTAGCGCGGAATCTTGTAGGTGGCAATCTGACCGCTGCAGAATGCCTGAAGCTCTTCGGCTGTGGCATGCGTGTTCTCGCGAAGCCGGACCCACGCGCACACTTCCTCGCCGTACTTGCCGTCGGGGACACCGATGACCTGCACCTCGCTGATCTTGGGGTGAGTGTACAGGAACTCCTCGACCTCCCGTGGATAGATGTTCTCACCGCCTCGGATGATCATATCCTTGCTCCGGCCCGAGATCTGCACGTAGCCGTCTTCCCGCATGATCGCGAGATCCCCCGTGTGCATCCAGTTCGCCGCGTCAATGGACGCGGTGGTGGCTTCGGGGTTGTTCCAGTAGCCCAGCATGACCGAATACCCTCTCGTGCACAGCTCGCCCGTTGTGCCGCGGGGAACGACGGCGCCGGTGGCCGGATCTACGATCTTGCACTCGAGGTGTGGGTGCACACGACCCACCGTGGAAACGCGCGCCTCAATCGGATCGTCCACGGCCGACTGGAACGATACCGGTGACGTCTCGGTCATCCCATAGCAGATGGTCACTTCGGACACGTGCATGCGCTCGATCACCTGCCGCATCACCTCGATGGGACACGGCGCGCCAGCCATGATCCCGGTGCGGAGCGTGTGTAGACCATAGGTCTCGAAATTCGGGTGATCGAGCTCCGCGATGAACATCGTCGGCACGCCGTAGATCGACGTGCACCGATGTTGCTCGATGGCGCGCAGCGTGTCTTCGGCGTCGAATGTCGCCGCAGGTATCACGATGGAGGCGCCGTGGGTCAGCGCCGCCAGATTGCCCATCACGCATCCGAAGCAGTGATAAAAGGGCACGGGCACGCAGACGCGATCGTCGGGGGTGTAGTGGAGCATTTCGCCGACGAAGAACCCGTTGTTGAGAATGTTGTGGTGCGAAAGCGTGGCGCCCTTGGGTGATCCGGTCGTGCCCGACGTGTACTGGATGTTGACCGGATCGTCGAACTGCAGAAGGGCTTCGCGCTCAGCCACTTCCCCCGGAGATACCCGATTGCCGGCCTCGAGGAACTGTCCCCAGGACAGCCCGCCAGGCGCGGGTCCCGGGCCCAGGAAGATCACCCGCTCGAGGCACGGGAACCGGGCGGAGCCGAGGGTGCCCCGGGCCGACCCGGCCAGCTCAGGGATGAGCTCCGACAGCATCGCGACGTAGCTCGTCGAACGGAATGCTCGTGCCGTCACGAGGACCCGCAATCCCGATTGCCCCAGGGCGTACTCGAGCTCGCGCAGCCGGTACGCCGGATTGACGTTGACGAGGATGGCGCCGACCTTGGCAGCCGCGTACTGCGTCACGACCCATTCGGCAGCGTTCGCGCTCCAGATGCCGATGCGATCACCGCGGTTCACGCCCAGATCGAGGAACGCGCGCGCCGCGCGGTCCACTTCGGCGCGCAGCTCGGCATAGGTATATCGAAGGTCCTGGTGACAGGAGATCAGGGCAAGGCGGTCGCCGTAGCGCTCCGCCATGTCGTTCAACACGGCGCCAATGGTCTCGCCGATGAGCGGCACCGTGGATGGGCCGTGGACGTACGCAAGCGTCATACACGCCACAATCGACGAAGCGTAGTGGTCGCCGGGACGGGTGTCAATTTCGGGCTTCGGGCTTCAGCTCTCAGCTCAGAACAGGAACTTGAGCGCGAGCTGAACGACGCGCGGATCGAGGGCGCTCGTGATCGTCCCGAAATTCGCCGCGCCCAGCACCGCCGCCGGGGCTCCGAGCGGCGGCGTGTTCAGGAGGTTGAACACCTCGGCCCGCACTTCAATCGCCCTGCCCGATACGGGGATTCGGCGCATCAACGCGAGGTCCACATCGCGATATGAGGGACCGCGGACGGGATTTCTGGACGAAGACCCGATCGTGAACTGGGGCGCGACGGCAAACGCGCTGGTGTTGAACCAGCGGTTCGGTGTGCGCTGGTCGGCTGGGAGCTCCGGATCGCCGACCAGATTCGGCCGCTGCACGCCAAATCCTGCGAAGGCGTTGAAGTTGGTCGCCTGGGTGACGGGGATTGGCACCCCGGACTGGACCGTCACGATGCTTGTCACGGTCCAGTCGCTGGCGAGCGCGCCGATCCAACCGCGGAGCTGCCGCGCCCGGCCGGCACCCGCCGGGAGATCCCAGACGATCGACGACACCATCAGGTGCGGAATGTTGCCGGTCGAGTAGTCACGTTCGAGGGCGCGGTTGAAGCTGTCGGCGACCGGGTAGTTGGCGATGGGCCCCGTCAGGATCGACGCATCAAACACCGACGAGGCGTCGTCGACGAGCTTCGAACGGGTGTAGGCCACCGAGTACGTGAGCCCGTGGGAGAACCGCTGGCGCACGCTGAGCTCGAGGCCGTCGTACCGCGTGGTGCCCACGTTGTTCCGGTACAAGCTCACCGTAGTGTACGCCGGGTACGGCTTCATGAGCTGCGCCACCGTGGTGGTGGGATCGCCAAGCGACGACGACCGAGGGATGGTGCCGAAGTACGGATTGGGAACGCGCTGCAGCAGCGGCGACCCGGTCGCGAGCTGCTGAGCGGTGAGCTGGTTGAGGTTGGTGTCGGGAATGCCCACATGCGTGATGTACGAACCCACGTACGCGGCCTCGAACGTGGTGTTCCTGGTCAGCTCGCGCTGGACCGACGCGTTCCATTGCTGCACGTAGCCGGAGCCCAACCCTGCGTCAACCGAAAAGACACCCTGCCCCAACCCCGCGGTCGGCGTTGGCGCGATCGGAGCGACGCTTACGCCGTTCGCCAGCACGAGTGCCGGTCGAATCGTATCGAGCGCACGCTGCGACACGGTCTGCAGGAACGGAAAGGCCGGCGTGGTGAACGGGGTCGTGATGCCCGCCATCTCGATCCACACCATGGCGTACCCCGAGCTGACAACCGTCCTGTCGGTGAGTCGGTAGACGGCGCCGAAACGCGGGCCGAAGTTGTCCTTCTTCAGCGGACGGACAGGGTTGTCGCCTGGATACTCCAGTTGCTGCGTCTGGAGATTGAACACGGCCGTCTGACCGCTGATTTCCGTGGACGGGAAGTTCAACGTATAGCGCAGCCCCGGGTTGAGCGTCAGCCTCTCGGACACTTTCCAATCGTCCTGGATGAAGTACTCCTGAAAGTGGGCCCGCTCCTCTATTCGGGAGTTCTGCAGGTCGATCGAGAAGTTCTGGACCTGCCCCAGGAGGAAGCTCGCGAACGGCGTCCCGGTGCTGGCCACGCCGGGCAAATCGCTGCCGATGGCGTTGAAGGTGAAGGAACCTGTCGGCGACGGCGGTTGGATGACGTTCAATCGCTCCCAGCGCCAGTCGAGCCCCATCTTCAGCGTGTGGCGGCGTTTCACCCAGGTGAACGAGTCGGCGACCTCGGTCACGCTCGTGCTGAAGTCGGATGCCGTGTTGGGTGGCGACCCGAGCTGCTGGTAGCCGCTGATCAGGAACGTGGGCATCGTGTTCGGAAACTGGGCCGTGGTGGGAATACCGGGAATCCCGAGCGCGGCTCCGGCCGTCGTCCCGAGCGACGTGGCATCACGCCCAACAGAGCGTCGCGTGTCGCCAAACCGGAATTCGTTGAGCATGTTCGTCGAGAAGGTCCGCTGGTAGTTCGACGCAAACGCCCACGCGTGCGTGTCCTGCGGCCCGAGCGTGCCCGCCGTGACGCCGCTGCCGTCGGGAAGAGGCGTCACAGGGGTGAAGCCGTCCCGGAAGTACGACAGGCGACCAAACACCTGGTCGCGATTCGAGGAGAACTTGTGGTCGACCCGCGCGTCCCACTGATCCTGGTTGTCCACCTCGTTGGCTGTCCGCCGATAGTTGTTCGCGGTGCCCGACGAGGTCGGCAGCGGATAGTGGTCGAGGAGGCTGCGCGCGACCGGGTCCATCTGGGAAATCGGGATTCTGTTTTCGGGAAATCCCTGCCGGCTGGATCCGACAGGCGTCGAAGGGTCGTAGATGACCGGTACGCGCCCGGCGATGGCCTCGGTGAAGATCCCCTGGCGTTGCAGCAGCGTCGGGACCGTGGAAATGGCCGTGCGGGCGATACCCTGTCGCTGCCCTTGGTAGTCCACGAAGAAGAACGTGCGGTCACGCACGAAAGGGCCGCCCAGCGTACCACCGAACTGATTGCGCCCGTAGTCGGGTTTGTCGGGGATGGTGGACTGGAAGAAGTTTCGTGCGTTGAGCGCCTCGTTTCTGAAGAACTCGAACACGTCTCCGTGCAGGGCGTTGGCGCCGGCCTTGGTCGTCAGATTGACCACCCCACCGTTGAAGCGCCCGAACTCCGCAGGCGGACTGTTGGTCTCCATCTTGAATTCCTGGATGGCGTCGATCACCGGCAAGAAGGCGATCTGTCCCGGTTCCGGCTGCAGAACAGAAATCCCGTCGAACAGATATTCGTTGGTGCGGGGGCGCCCGCCGTTCATGCGCGGGAGCTGCGAGTTGGGCGGCAGCGCGACGCCGGGCGCGAGCGCGGCGAGGGTGATGAACGTCCGGCCGTTCAGCGGCAGCTGCACGACCTGTGGGTTCTCGATGACCATTCCCAGGCTCGCGGTCTCCGAGCGCAGGATCGGGGCATCGGCGGTCACCGTAACCTGCTCGCGGACGTCTCCGACCTCGAGTGTGAAGTCGATGCGGGCCTTCTCGCCGGTCCTCAATCGAACGCCATGCTGCCGCACCGTTTTGAACCCGGACAGCTCGACGTCGATGCGGTACGCGCCGGGGAGGAGGCTCGGCACCGTATACACCCCCTCTTCATTGGACACCACGACCCGCTGGCGGTTTGTTCCCACGTCGGTGACGGTCACGGTGGCGCCAGGGACGTTGGCCCCACCCGGGTCCGGGACGACGCCCGTCACCTCGCCCGCCGCCACCTGAGCCAGAGCGCTCGTCGCACCCACACTCAGGCATCCCGCCACCAGGACGAGTGAACGAACCAGACCCAGTCCTCGAGCCACGCGCATCCACCCTCCCAGTCCAGGTCAGGGGCGAATACTCTATCTCGAATGTAAACAGGATTCAAATCGGCTGTAATCGACCTGATCTGTCTGACTCTGAATCGACCGGTCAAGATTGGTGTCGACGATTCGCAGGGTGGCGCTCGCGATCATGTTCGTGGCTCCGGTCGCCGCCAGCGCAGCCGGCCAGTCGCTCGCTGTCGCGGCAGCCTCCGACCTCCAGGGGGCGCTTCCTTCCATTGCCGCACGCTTCGAGAAAGACACAGGAGTCAAGGTGGGCCTCACGTTTGGCTCCTCAGGGAATTTCTTCACACAGATTCAGAACGGCGCACCGTTCGACGTGTTCCTCTCGGCCGACGTCGAGTACCCGCGGCGCCTGGAACAGTCGGGCCATGCGGTTCGCGGCAGCTTGTACGGCTACGCAACCGGCCGACTCGTGCTCTGGACCCGAACGGATTCGGGTATCGATCTCCGGCAGGGACTGCATGGGCTGCTCGATGCCAGGGTCCGTCGCATCGCCGTCGCGAACCCCGTACACGCGCCGTACGGCCGCGCCGCTGTTGCGGCCCTGCAGCATGAACAGATCTACGATCAGGTGCGACGGAAACTGGTGCCGGGCGAAAGCATCTCGCAGGCCGCCCAGTTCGCGCAGTCGGGCGGCGCAGAGGTCGGCCTCCTCGCGCTCTCGCTCGCGCTGTCGCCCACCATGAAGACGTCGGGCACCTACCTCGAGATTCATGATTCCTACTATCCCGCCATCGAACAAGCCGGCGTTGTCCTGGCCCGATCCCGACAACTTGAACGTGCGCAGCAGTTCCTCGACCTGCTGAAGCAGCCTGCGGTGATTGAGATGCTGGCGTCGTACGGCTTCCAACCGCCGGGAGCCTCCCGCCGGTGAAGCCGGGCCCCGCCGTACCTCCCTGATAGACTGGCCGCGCATGGATTGGACCGCGATCGCGCTCAGCCTCCGTCTGGCGGCCCTTGTTTCGCTGATCCTGCTGGTGCTGGGTCCGCCGATTGCCTACTGGCTGACCTTTTCCCCGAGACGCTGGAAATTCCTCGTGGAAGCCGTTGTCGCACTTCCGCTCGTTCTGCCCCCGACGGTCCTGGGCTTCTACATGCTCGTCGCGTTCGGTACACGAAGCCCGCTCGGGCGGGCATGGGAAGGCTGGACCGGGCATCCGCTCGCCTTCACGTTCGAAGCGCTGGTCATCGCGTCGATCTTCTACAGCCTGCCGTTCAGCGTGCAGCCGATGGCCTCGTCGTTCAGCCAGGTTGACCGAACGCTGCTCGAAGCGTCCGCCACGCTGGGCGCGGGCCGGACGCGGACGTTCTTCCGAGTCGTGCTCCCGCTGTCCATCGACGGGATCGTCGCTGCTGCCGTATTGACCTTTGCCCACACCTTGGGGGAGTTCGGAGTGGTGCTCATGGTTGGGGGAAACCTGCCCGGAATCACGCGCACGGTGTCGATCGCCATCTACGACCAGGTTCAGGCGCTGAACTTCTCGGCCGCCCACCAGACGGCGCTCTTTCTCCTCGCGATTTCCTTCGCCGCCCTGGCCATCGTGTACGCCCTGACCAGGAAGGCCTGGGGGGTCTCGCCTGCGTCATGACGCTGTCGGTCCGCGTCAACACCCAGTTGTCACCCCAGTTTCAGCTCGAACTGGCCTTCGATGTCGAGCCCGGCGTGACCATCGTCTTCGGCGAATCGGGCTCCGGCAAGACGACGTTGCTGCGGTCGGTTGCGGGGTTGATCCGGCCGGCGGAGGGACGGATCGCGGTCGGCGACCGGGTGCTGTTCGACCGACGCGCAGGCATCGACGTCAAGCCGTCGGACCGACGGGTGGGGTTTGTGTTCCAGCAGCTGGCGCTCTTCCCGCACCTGACCGCAGAGGACAACATCGCCTACGGTCTGTCCGGCCTGTCGCAAGCCGAGCGCCGCACGCGCACGGTCGCGGTCGCGGAGTCGTTTCGAATCGGGCGGCTTCTGGGCCGACGACCCTCCGAGATCTCCGGCGGTGAGCGTCAGCGTGTCGCGCTCGCGCGCGCGCTTGTCACCCGACCCGATGTCCTCCTGCTCGACGAGCCGCTCTCCGCCCTCGACCAGGCCACACAGTCCCACATCCTCGCCGATCTGCGGTCCTGGAACGAGAGCCAGCAGATTCCCGTCCTCTACGTGACCCACTCGCAGCGCGAAGTGTTTGCGCTTGGGGAGCGGGTCCTCGTCCTCCGGAACGGTTCAATTGCCGCCGACGGCACGCCTCAGCAGGTGATGGAGGCACCCGCGCACGCCGGTCTTGCGCAACTGGCGGGGTTCGAGAACCTCCTCGACGCCGTGGTCATGAGCCGACGGCCCGACGCCGGAGTGATGGTCACCCGTCTCGGCGGCACAACAGTTGATCTGGAAACGCCGCTTTCGTCCGCCCGGACCGGCGAGGCGGTCCGCGTGGCGATCCGTGCCGGTGACATTCTCCTTGCCACCGACCGACCCCAGGGACTGAGCGCGCGCAACATCATCAAAGGCACACTCGCAGGTCTCTGTCAGGAAGGCGCGTTCGTCAAGGCGACGGTCGCGATTGGCGTGCCGATTGAGGTGCACCTCACGCCGCTCTCGCGCGACGAGCTCCGGCTGCAGACGGGACAGGCTCTCTGGCTCGTCATCAAGACGCACTCGTGCCACCCGGTATCTGCGGTATGATTCGAGCCGAATTCGAAATAGGTGATCTGACATGGCCCTTCTGACGGTACGCGCCGCCGCCGAGCGTATGGGCGTCGGCTATTCGACGCTGAAGCAGTGGATCTATCAGGGCAAGATACGCACGACCCAGACAGCCGGGGGGCATCATCGCCTGTCGGAAGTTGAAATCGACCGGCTCCTCGCCCGCCAGAAGCCCTCCGCACGCGCCAAACCCCGAGACGGGGGGCCGCCCGGCGGCCTGATCGTCGCGCTCAGCGGGCGCAATCGGCTTCGAGGATTCGTCGAAGAAGTGCGGACCGATGGCCTGCTCGGCCAGGTGCGTCTGAGGATCGGCGACCAGCTCCTGACGGCCGTCGTCACCAGCGATGCACTGACCGAGTTGAAGCTGCGCCGCGGAGACGATGCGCTGGCGATCATCAAGTCGACGGAGGTGATGATCGGGCGCGAAACCTCGTTCTCGCCCGGGCGGCAAGGACGCCGCCGGTCGCGGCGCTAGCGCAGGCACGCCCAAGCCCCCGAGCAGACCGCGCGACCATTTGAGTCTTCACTAGTGACGTCTCGGCTGCGAGTCCCACCGCGGCTTCGATGACACCCTGTCCACTGGGTGGGTCAGCTCTCCACTTCTCAGAGGCGAGGCGACGGCCAGCCGACGACACGGTCTGACTCTATTGGTGGCACCGCTCGTGCATCCCCGGCGACGATCTCATGTCGTCAAAATTCATCGTCGCACTCATCTCGGTCGTCTTCCCGGCAATGCCGGCATTCGCCCAACAGCGTCTCCCGCCCCACGCCACCCTGATTCCGGCGGCGGAGATCAGTCTGCCGGGCCCGGCAGACAGCAACAGTCCGTTCGTCTGGAGCCTCGATGGCTCCCAGGTTCAGGTCTTCACCTCGATTGACGGTCAGGTGCAGCAGGCCTCCGGCCCGACGGCATTTACGGTCGGCACGCCGACCGCGGTTGCCTGGGTGCTGCCGCCCCCGGGTGGATCGTGGATGGAGTCGGTGGTGCGTGATCAGGACGTGTTGTACGGCTACTACCACAGCGAGGTGACGTCACCCGACTGCGACAACAACGGCCGCGTCCGTCCCAGAATCGGCGCGGCGCGCTCGACCGATGAGGGGAGGACCTGGGAGGATCTGGGAGTGATTCTGGAGTCGAGTGAACTCTCGCTCTGCGACACTCCCAACCAGTACGACGACGGCGGGGTGGGCGACTTCAGCGTGATCCTCGACGCCGACCGGACCTACCTGTACGTGCTCTACTCCTCCTACGGTCCGTCGCTCGCGAGCCAGGGCGTTTCGATTGCACGGATGGCGTGGGCGGATCGCGATGAGCCGGAGGGCGCGCTCGCGGTGTGGCAGAGCGGTCTGTGGCTGCCGGCGAGCGCGTCCACTGATTCGGACGGCGCGACGGCGTGGACTTACCCGGCAGGAACGCCCATTTACCCCGCTCGTCGCTCCTGGCACAGCGCAGACGGGATCGCCGACGCTTTCTGGGGACCCTCCATTCACTGGAACACCTACCTGCGCCAGTACGTCATGCTCTTGAACCACACGAGTACGGTGGCGTTCAACCAGGAAGGCATCTACGTCGGGTTTAGCGCGAGGCTCGATGATCCCGGCAGTTGGACGGCTCCACAGAAGGTCCTGTCGGGCGGCGGCTGGTACCCCGAGGTGCTCGGACTCGATCCAGCGTCGGGAACCGACAAAGAAGCTGGACAAGAGGCCCGGTTCTATATGACCGGGCACTCGAGCGCCCTCATCAGATTCGAGAGACTGCCCTTGACGTCGCCGCTCAGGAAAAAAAGCCAGGGGCGTTCAGGCCCCGGCGCTCAGTGACGAGTAACGAGACGTCAACTATTGCGCCAGTGGATCGGGACGGACCTGCACGTGGCTGATGTACCCACGCCGCTTCTCGGTGTGCACGAGGCCGTCGGTGTTGTTCGACACCCACAGGCCGCGCCCCTTCCATCCGGCGTTCGGGTCGTCGATCCGCCCGTCGAGGCCGCGGGTGAACATGCCTACCGGCGACGGCGTGCGGAGGATCGTGAACTTTTCGGTTGAGGGGTTGAACACGAGCAGCGAGTCGGAGTTGGTGCCGGTGACGACGACCATGTTCTCACCAAGGCCAAGCGTGTTGAACTGATCGACCCAGATGTAATAGTGGAAGTCGGCGCTGCCGGTCTCGGGACCCGTTCCCTTGATCTTGGGGCCGGGTGTCTCCCAGTACTTGAAGCGCTCGGTCGTCGGGTCGAAGCGCCCGAGATGGCCGCTGCCGGTGGCGAACCAGAGGATGCCGTCGGTCGTCCCGTCAATCCCGCGCGGCCCGTAGCCCGGCAGCGGGATCTGATACCGCTTGTAGGTCCGGGTTTTCGGATCGAACTTGTCCACGTAGTTGCCGGTGAGCTCGGGAAGCGGGGCCTGTCCGAAGATACCCGGATAGTTGGCACGCCAGATCGTCCCGTCCTTGGGGTTCACGATGATGCCGTAGCCGCCGCCCATGCTCGATTTTCCGGTATTGGGATCGATCTGCGCCCAACCGGTCTGTGCGGCCGCCTCGGTTTCAAGCACGTGCTCCGGATCCAGTTTGGACGGATCGAACATGCCCAGACGCGCGCCGTCGCCACTCGTCCACAGACGGCCCTGCTGATCGAACTGCAGATGGTGGGTAGCAAATGCAGTATCGATGAGGACGAACCGGTCGCCGCGAGTGTCGTAGTAGCCGAGCTGTCGGCCGTTACGCAAGTCCCTGCCAGACAGCTGTTTTGGACTTTCGGCGCTACTTGCGCCCTTCGTGATGTCGAAGGTGGCCTGATGAACCCAGCTGGGCTCCTCGCGGCCGCGGACGCGCGTCGTCATCCACACGTTGCCCTTGTCGTCCAGCATCGGATTGTGCGAGCTCGTCATGCCCTGGATGCGGCCGGGGCGATCGGGATCCCGTCCCGAGCCGTCGCGCAGCGGGATCTCGTGCTTGGAGACCGAGTGCCGCACCGGATCCAGTTCCCACAGGTACGCCTGTCCGATGTCAAGGCCCCAGACCTTGCCGTTCCCGTAGAGCGTGGGCTTGCGTTTGTCGGTGGACACGTTGTCGTGGATGTAACTGTTGTCCACGCCCCACGCCCACTGTGTGATCACAACGTTGCGCTCGACGCCCGACGGACGGGGCGGCGCGGGGGGCACTTCACCGCCCGCGATGCGCGCCGCCCACGCGGCCAGGCTCTTTTTGGTGACCTGCTTGCCGAGGCGGGCGGCCGTGCGCTCCATTCCGGCGCGGTCCCAGACTGCGTCCCAATCATCCGGCTTCGTCCAGAGCCGGGTGATCTCCTGACCGAGCTGGTGGCAGAGCATGCAGCCAAGCTTCACCTGCCCGACCCAATGCTCGCGCGATGGGTAAGCGGCCGCCGCGTCCGCCGTCTCCTCGTCTGGTGCTTCCTCACGCCGTGCCCGCGCTGCGCGTCTTTCTTCTGCGTTGGTCAAGGGCAGCTGATCGGCCGGAGGCGGTTCCCACAGCGAAAGCCAGTAGTTGGCGGGGTAGATTTTTGCGGCTTCTTGAGCGGTTCTCGCCCGGTCGACCTGCAGCGTCAGATGCTGACCTCGCGTGGCTCTCGTGCGTTCAGAATCGCGGAGCCCGTAGCCTCTGACCCAGACGTCGTATGACGCGTCGGGCAAATCCGGCACGACGAACCGACCCGAATCGTCGGTGACCACAATGCGCGTGAACTGCGTCGGCAGCTGCGTCGTTTCGGCGATGACCCAGACGCCGGCTTCGGGCCGGCTGCCGCTCATCACGACGCCGCCGATGCTGGCGCCGTTCACCGTCACGCTGTCAGCTGATACGGCTCGGCCCCCGGATTGGCTCTGCCACACCACGCCGGCAACTACCGCAACGGCTGCGACCGCGAGCAGGACGCCAATTGACCTTCTCATATACGCCGCTCCTTCAATGGCTCGACACGTCTCGACATGCTGTCGATTGATGATGACCGCTTACCGTCCGCAATGATGAACGAGCCTGCACCCGCACGCAACTGGAAAGAACCCATCAAACCGGCTCGAATCCTCGAATCTACGGCAACGCAAATACAAAGAGGGTGTTGCTCCCGGTCGTGGTCGTCAGCTCGGGCGTCAGTGCCAGGATGCCGGTTCCCTGCGTCACGCCGCCGGCACCAACGGCAAGATACTGACGCCCACCGACGCGGTACGTCATCGGACGGGCCCCGACCGGACCATTCAGGATCGTTTCCCAGACCACCGCGCCCGTCTCGGCGTCGAGCGCCCGGAATCGCCGCACGATATCCCCGCCGAACACCAGGTTGCCGCCCGTCGCCAGCACCGAGCCGTAGATGGGCGCGCGCTGCTGATAGCTCCACCGCGTCTTGCCGGTGGACGCCGAAATCGCATCGATCCGCCCCACGGGTGCTGTCGCCGGGTTCGCGCCGGGGACGTGCCGCACCTTGGTGCTGAGGTCGTACCCATCGGACGGTCCCGCCTTTTCGACCGACGGCGCGATGTCCATGCACGTGTTGTTCATCGGCATGTACATCGCGCCGGTGAGCGGACTGTAGGCGCCCGAGGGCTGATCCTTGCCGCCGAGCAGATAGGGGCAGGCAAAGGCCGGGTTGTCCATCGACTGCGGCGTCGAGGCTTCGTTGATGATGGGGCGCCCGGTCCGCAGGTCCACACCCGTCATGATGTTCTGGTAGATCGTCGGCCTCGCCCAGAGAAACTGCCCCGTTTTCGCATCGAGCGTCCAGACCACGCCGGTCTTCCCGGGAATCCCTGTGATGACCTTCCGCGTCTCCCCGCTCCGCACGCCGGGGTTGATCCAGGGCACCTCGTCCGGGCTCGGCGCCACCTGGGTCGTGACGATCATCCGCTCGAACACGTGATCCAGATCCCAGTTGTCTCGGGGCAGATGCTGGAAGTACCATACCCGCCGCCCCGTCTCAGGATCGATGGCCAGGGTGGAGTTCGTGTACAGGAGATCGGCTTTCCCGGACCCCCGCAACACCTCGGGCATCGGAGCGGTCACGCCGGTGCCCCAATACACCAGATTGAGCTCCGGATCGTAGCTCCCGACCATCCACGCCGACGCGTGACGGCGTTTCTCGAGCGGCAGGCCACCCCAGGTGTCGCCGCCCGGCTCACCGGGCTTGGCCGCCGTGTAGAGGCGCCACAACTCTTCGCCGTGTCGGGCGTCGTGCGCCGTAATGAAGCAGCCCCCGGCCAGCGGACTCGACGGATTACACCGCGACCCGGTGATGACCTTTCCTTTCACGATGATGGGACCCGCCGTCTGCGCGACCTGGTCTTTGTAGTTGGCCCGCTCGGTCTCCCACATGTCCTTCCCGGTCTGGGCGTCGAGCGCAATGATATGCGCGTCGTTGGTGGCCAGGAAGATCTTGTCGTCGTAGATCGAGATGTTGCGGTAGCGGTAGGCTGTGCCCGTCAGGTTCCCGATATTGGGCGGCAGCTTGCGCTTGTATTCCCAGAGGAGATCCCCGCTCGTCGCATCGAGCGCCTGGACGATGTCCTCGGAGTTCACGAGGAACATGATGCCGTTGTAGACGAGGGGCTCCACCTCCTGGGGGCCGGTTTGCATGGCCCGCGACCACACCAGGCGCAGCTGGCCGACGTTGCCCACGTTGATCTGATCCAGCGGGCTGTAGCCCCACAGGTTGTAGCCGTTCCGGAAGCTGATCCAGTTTTCCGCGCGCGGCTGCCGCAACATCTCGTCGGTCACGGGCACGAAGTTCTTCAACTTCTCGGGGATGGGTGGCTTGTCGGGAGTGGCCACGAACCGCTGCGCCGCGACGCTGAACGGGAGGAGCGGAAGCGCGACGACCAACAACGTCAAGGTGCATTTGGTCATTTGGTCACCTGGTCATCTGGTCATTTCGGCGATCTGGTTTTTTGGGCGATCTGGTCATTCGATCGTTCGCGCGCCGGAGCCGTCGCACTGTTTCGACGTCACGGCTGGCGTTCGATGGGCCGCTTCATCGTCGGAGAGCTGGCGCCGAGCTCGGTCGTCCCAGCGGGATATTTCCAGACTTGCAGGACATACGCCATGACATCAACGTACGACTCGGCGGCAATCCGTTTGTCGGGCGGCATGTTGTCCGCCGCGTAGCGGAAGAACTCTTCGATGAGCCGACCGTTCCACTTCTCGAGAAAGAACGGACCGGCGAGTGGTGGGGCCGCAAACTCGTTGGCACCGCCCCGCAACGAGGGACCGTGACAGGAGTTGCAGCTCTCTGTATAGACAACCTTGCCGCGATCGGCCTGGGCGGCCGTGTAGCCGGGAGAGGCCGCGGCCTGAGGCCCGCGTGACGCCGCCACGCGGCCACTTGAGGCGCTCGAAGCCGTCACCACGAGTCCAGTGATGCCCACAACCAGAACCGTCCGGACCATCGAATACGAGGAGCGGCTCTTCATGTCGCGACCTCAACGCCCGAGGCTGACTGCGGGTCGGCGTGGCGGTAGCATATCCTGATCACCGCCTCCTTGTTATGCCGAACCCGAGCCCTCAGGGCAGACGGCCGAACGTGTTCCTCGACGCAATCGTCATCGCTCATGTGGCGGTGGCGCTCCTCCATGGAGCCGCACACACCGGGGCCGGCGTCGGCCTGACGCCGGCGGCTAACGCCTTTGTGATCGTTGTTGTTCTGCTGGGACCCGTTATCGGGCTGCTCATGACGAGCAGGGCCCGCCGGGCTGGAGCGATCGTCGTCGCCGTGACGATGACCGGGGCCTTCCTGTTCGGTGTGGTCAATCATTTCCTGCTGCCGGGCGATGATCACGTGAACCACGTTGCCGCCCAGTGGCGGACGCTATTTGGCACAACGGCGGCGTTTCTCGCCCTGTTCGAGGCAGGCGGAGCGGTGTACGCCATGAGGCTGGCAATGCGTTACAATCCGCGCGAGGTGACGTCATGAAGGAGACCGCAGCTCGGAGCCGCCGGCAGATATTGCGGATGGGAGCGGTCGTCGGCGGCGGGCTGCTCGCGGGCGGGCGGGCGCTGGCCAGCGAAGCAGATGCCCGCAAGCTGGGTACACCGCTCGGACCGTACGGGGAACGGTCGCCTTTCGAGAAAGCGCTACGCTACCGGCGGGACTCGAAGACGCCCGAGACGGGGTCGAGCTTCACCCCTCTGCAAGACTCCCACGGAACGATCACCCCTTCGGCGCTCCACTACGAACGCCATCACGCCGGAATCCCGGCAATCGACCCTGCACAACATCGACTGGTGATTCACGGCATGGTGGAGCGTCCGCTGTCGCTGTCGATGGCGGATATCCGTCGCCTGCCCTCTCTCACGAGAACGCTCGTCATGGAGTGCGGCGGCAACAGCGGTGGCGAGTGGACGCAGCCCGCACCCGACGTGCAGCGGAGCCACGGTCTGGTGAGCGGCAGCGAGTGGACGGGCGTGGCGCTGTCGCTGTTGCTCGCGGAAGTCGGTGTGCGACCGGGCGCGTCCTGGGTGATTGCCGAAGGCGCAGACGCCTGCCGGATGATGCGCAGCATCCCGCTCGCCAAGGCGATGACCGAGAGCTTTCTCGCCTACGGACAGAACGGCGAGGCCATACGTCCCTCGCAGGGCTATCCGCTCCGCCTCATCAATCCCGGGTGGGAGGGCAACACCTGCGTAAAGTGGCTGGGCAGCCTGAAGGTGACCGATCAGGCGTACATGGCGCGCGACGAAACATCCAAGTACTCGGACCTCATGCCGGACGGCAAGGCGCGTATCTTCACCTACGAGATGGAGGCCAAGTCGGTCATCACCTTTCCCTCGGGCGGACAGCAGCTGCCCGGTCACGGGGCTTACGAGCTGACCGGGCTGGCCTGGTCTGGCCGCGGCCGCATCGAGCGCGTCGAGGTGACAACCGACGGTGGGCGAAGCTGGGTCAACGCCGTCCTCCAGGAGCCCCGTCTTCCCGTGGCGCTGACGCGCTTTCGGCTGCCGTGGCGGTTCGACGGGCGCGAGTCGGTGATCGCGTCGCGGGCCGTCGATGAAACCGGCTACGTCCAACCCACGCGCGAAGCGCTGATCGCGGTGCGCGGGACCAATTCAATCTATCACTACAACGGCGTCAAGCTCTGGCGCGTCGGCGCGGACGGAACGGTGACCCAGGTATGAAGAGGCCATCGGTCGCGGCGACGTGGGTCGCGGTCGGAAGGCGCGCCGTCCCCGGCGTGTCGCTCGTCGTGGCGGCGTGCGCGGTCGCGGCCGTGACGCTCGCGGCCCAGTCGCCAAAATATGGCGTCGGACGCCCCCCCACTCCAGACGAAATGCGCCGTCTGGGATCGGCGATTGCTCCCGACGGTACGGGCCTCCCGGCAGGTTCGGGAACAGTCGCTGCCGGTCGCGACGTGTTTGCGGTGCAGTGCGCTCGCTGTCACGGACCGACGGGAGAAGGCGACGTCGGGGCGCGGCTGGTTGGCGGCCAGGGCACGCTGGCGACGCCGCGGCCGCTTAGGACGGTTGGGAGCTTCTGGCCGTACGCCACCACGCTCTGGGACTACGTCAACCGCGCGATGCCGTTCGACAAGCCCTCGCTGCTCGAGCCCTCTGAGGTCTACGCGGTGGTCGCGTTCATCCTGAACCTCAACGGCATCATCGATGAGAGCCGCGTGATGGATGCCGCGACGCTGCCAAAGGTGCGAATGCCAAACCGCGACGGGTTTGTTGTCGATCCCCGGCCCGACGTCCCTCAAAAGGGCAGGTAGGGCCTACCTGCCCTCCCGGGCTTCTGCGAGAGTACGAATGAAGTTCACGAGGTTCCAGATCTCGGTCTCCGGGAGCTGCTCCGCGTAGCTCTCCATATCGGCTGACGTGCCCTCGCGGATCACACTGAAGATCTCGCCGTCCGTCGATCCGAATTCCCATGTGGCGTCGGTCAAGTCGGCGGGCTGCCCGCCGGCGCCCGCTCCGCCGCCGTCGCCCTTGCCAGCGATGCCGTGGCAGCGCGCGCACAGGCGCTGGTAGGTTCGACGCCCGGCCTCGACCGACGCGGGCGACCGCGGGACGGGGTTGGCGCGCTTGGCGGCGTTCGGATTGCCGCCGCGTCGGGGAGTTGTCTCCGTGACGAGCCCTTGCGCCGAGAGGAGCAGGGTCGTGCAGGCAAGCATGAGCGCGAGACTCGACGGAAGGCTTGGCAGACGCACGTGACTACTCCGGAGACACACCGAAGTGTGCGACGAGGTACTCGGGATAGGCCTCGTGAAGACGCAGGTGCAGCTCGTTGACGAGGTTCAGGAGGTGGCGCACGGCATACGCGTGACTGGATCCGCGAACCGCGAGCTGCACCGCAAACCTTCCCCGTCGCACCGTGCAGGTGAGGTGCGCCTTCCGGCGATCCAGACGCTTGTGCACTGGCAGTTCCGAGCTCGATCGCTCGACGATCAGATGCCTCAAGTCAGCCACCATGTCCGAGCGCGGGTCCACGTGAGGAAACAGGTTCGCGACGATCAGACGGCTGGTTCGGGAGTCGTACGAAAGGCTCATCGGTCGCCGGGTCAGCCACGTGAAGGTGAACTCGGGGCGCCGGCCGTGGCTGTCATTGACGTTGAACCCCTTGAAGACTCCCCGATCGGCGTACATTCTGAGCGCGTCGGTCACGGTCTTGATTGGACCAGCCGCGCCGGCTCGCCGGGCGGCGCGCCCCACGCGGGTGGCCTTCGGCCGCCCCCGCCTGCGGGCCGCCGGCATCAGTGATAGTACGACATCACGCCCGGCTCGATCTTGCCGAGCGAGCCGGGCGGGAACTTCTCGCGGTCCCAGAATTCCTTCCGCCCCTGACAGTTGATCAACGACGGCCTTCTCTCGCGCACCGCAATGTCGTAGGCGCGCTCGAGCGCCGGCCGGAATGCCGCCGGCGTCGTCACGTACTCCCCGTGGCCGCCAAGCGCCTCGGCGATCTTGTCGTAGCGGAGGTTCTCCTGGAACAGGTGGATCGGCAACGCCAGCGGCTCGCGGGTCGCCTGCACCCAGGTGCCCCACGCGTTGTTGTTGTAGACGATGACAATCACCGGAAGGCGGTACTTGGTCATGGTGTCGATTTCCATGATCGTGTAGCCGACACCGGCGTCGCCGGTCGTACAGATCACCGGATGGCCTTTGTATGCCGCCTGCGGGCCCACGCCGAGCTGGACGGCAGCGGCAACGCCAACAGCGTAGCCCGTGTCGGGACCGATCGCGCCGTACTGGTACGCGCCGTTCATGATCTGGCCGGGACGGTAGCCTCGGAGCTCGCGTCGCACATACCGTGCGATCCCGTATCCACCGGACGCAATCGTCGTTTCCTCCTTCGGAAGCTTGCCGCGATAGAGAAAATCGCCGAGCTCCTTCGCGATGACCGCAGGGTGGACGGCATCGGCATAGCGGACCCCGATCTTGTAGTACTCGAGGTTCTGATCGTCGAACCGCTTCCTCGCCGCAGCAATCTCCGCTATCCAGCTGTCGTGCGAGAGCCGGGGAACCGCATCGGCCAACGCCTCGAGCGCCGCTCGCTCGCAGCTCACGATCCCGAGGTCAATGGGTAGGTTCCTGCCGATGTCGTCGGCCGCCTGATCGATGCGCAGGTATTTGGCGTCGGGGCCGAACGCAAACTCCCCGATCGTCGGCATACAATGCTGCCCTACGAGGATCACGAGGTCCGCGCTCGCCAGCGCCGTCGGGGCTGCATTGGCCGACAAGGGGCTGGCATCGGAGAACTGGCCTTTCATCGCTCCAGATTCAACGACGGGAATCTGCCCTTTCTCGGCGAACGCCTTCAGCGCGTCCCACGCCTTGGCGTAGAACACGCCGTTGCTCGACACGATGATCGGCCGCCGCGCCGTCTTGATCAAGTCCACGGCTTTCGCGATGTCTTTCGGAGAAGGATGTGGCCGCGAATCGGTTCGATAGTGCGCCTTGTCGTAGAAGTAGGCGAGCTCGGAGGCGTCCTTGAACCGCGCGGCGGCTACCTCGGACGGAAAATCGAGGTGGACCGGCTTGGGCACGCCCGTTCGCAGCTGCCGGAAGGCGTAGCCCGCGTATTCGTGCACCCGCCGGGGGTTGATGAGCCGCTTGCCGTACTTGCGCAGACCCTCGGTGGTCGGCTGCTGATACCCGAGCTGAATACCGGCTTCGGTGTCTTCCTGGCTCATCGCCATGTTGCTCGCCAGCACGAGCAGCGGCGTCCGCGCGGCATTCGCGGCGGCAATCGCGCAGATCATGTCCGTGAAACCCGGCCCTTCAGTACCCGAGCACACGGCGATCTCTCCAGTGATACGGCTGAACGCGTCGGCGGCGTGCGCCATCGAGCCTTCGTGCCGCCCGCCGTAGGCGGGAATCCCTGTCGCCGCGATGGCGTGGATCACCGGGTAGTTGCCGGGACAGCAGAACAGCGCCGCCACCCCTTCGTCCTTGCACGCGCGCGCGAAGACCTCGGCCCCGGTCATCGGAAAGTCCGGCTGCTTGACCGGCGAGGCGGCCGCCGCCGCAAACTCCGGCGGGATGCGAATGGGCGGAGACGTCAGTTCGTCGGGAGCCGCCTCCACCGAGCGCCCGCCGATGGCAGACGCCACGGTCACGCCCGCGCCGGCCACCGCTTTGTGCAGGAATGCTCGGCGGCTCACCGATTTCTCGTCCGTGTTCTGCTTCATGACCGGATAGTATAGCCACCCGACACCGGAATAGCTGCCCAGACACGGGCCAACGTCCAGACGGCGCGGATGGCCCTCCCCTCAGCCCGCGGCGTGCTCCGTCACGTCGGCCACGATGCGGTCAACCGCGCACGCGGGAGCCCTGTGGGCCAGGCGGAGCACGACACGAACGCGCCCGATGCACGATCGACCCCGAGTTGGTGCAGGGCGGCGACGTTGCCACTGTGTGGCCGTCGCACCAGGATCAGGCGCGGGTCGTCTGGCAGCGTCTCGAGCGATCCGTCGGTGGACCGTCGTCAATCACGAACAGCTCCAGATCGGCGTAGCGCTGCGAGAGCACGGATCGGACCGCCTCGCCCAGCCAGCGGCGGCGGTTGTCGGTCGGCAGGATGACGCTGATGCTCGGCATGCTGGCGGCGCCCGCGCCTGCGGGGGGCTCATCGCACGAGATTGCTGACGTCAACCCCGTAGCGTTCCGCGTTGCGCCTCATGTAGGTCTCGCGCGGCTGCGGCGTGTCGTTGCGCAGTCCGGCGGCGAGCATGTCGAGGAACGTATGCCACCCCATCGCGTTCTGCTTCTCGAAGCGGTCCAGGACGGGCAGGTGCGTCAACGTCAGCAGCACCCGCTCGCCGCGAGGCTCGAGCGAGAGGGTGAGATAGGACTCGGGGTAGGACGATTCGTTCTCGCCCGGCGAGAACACGTTCCAGGTGTACGTGAGACGCCGAGGCGGCTGCCACTGCGTGACGATCCCCCGGATGTGTCCGCCCATCAGGATTACGGAACCACCCGCCCGCGGCTCGATCGTCCCCTGACCGAACCAGAGGGGCAACCGCTCGGGCGTGGTGACAAACTCCCAGACCCTTTCGATCGGGCCCGGGAGGATCCGCTCGAAGCGGACCATTGACGCCGTTCCAAACTGGCCGTCTTCACTCATGACGAGGCCTCCTCACGTTCCGCGTCTTGCTGCCGGTTCCTCCAGCGTCCCGACGGTCTCGCCGGTACGGTTTCCCTGAGTCTTGGCCTGCGGGCCCCTTCGACGCGTTCGCCACGGCCTTGCCGCGTCGGCCTTCGACGCCCTGGAGCGCAGAGTCGAGCCTGTCGAGCCGCCGCCGCCAGAAGCCGCGCAGCCGCTCGACCCAGTCGACCAGCTCGGCGAGGCCCTCGGGGTTGAGCTCGTAGATTCGCCGCTGCCGGTCCCGCTCGACGCGAACGAGGTTGGCGTCCCGCAGGACTTTCAAATGTTGGGAAATGGCCGGCGCGCTGACGTCGAACCGGCTGGCTATCTCACCAGCTCGAAGCGCGCCTGCGGCCAGCATCTCGACGATGCGCTGGCGGGTGGGGTCGGCGAGCACCGCGAGGCTCTGCACCGGCCAATTATGTAACGCTTACTTAATTACGTCAACGCTTAAATAATGTCCTCGCGTCAGGGCCACGTCAACGGTCTGTCCACGAACACCTTCGCGGCACCGACCTGCTGCCGCGCTTTCAGTTTCCAGCCGGTCGGAGTCCTGATCCACTCGTCCTGGAATCTGGTCACCTCTGTCCTGGTATGAGTGCGGCCCTGGGGCCCAAATCGGCCTTCGGTGTCGGTCACCTTCCGAGCAATCGTCGTATCGACGAGCGCCCGGGCCCCGTCCGCGGTCAGTGAGACCTTGCGAATGGCCTGCGCCATCCAGTCGACGGGCGATTGCTGAAAGACGCGAATCGACTCGTCGCGTAGCTCAATGCGGGACCAGTGACGCCCGTTCTCGTCAACGAGCGTGTAGTCCGACGTGTACAGCACGGCCTGGAGAACGTCGACATCGGCCGGTTGCTCGAAGCTCAGCGTCATCCCGCTGATCTGGTCGTAAAGCGCCTGTAAGTCGACGCGCACGAGGAACGGATCCTGAACGGCCGCCTGGAGGGTGAACAGCACGGCGAGCATTCCCGTCATTTCTTTCGGGCCTCCGCGAAAAATCCTCTGATCCGAGATACGCGCGGGGCCCGTAAGGAATTTCACGGAGGTCCAGCAGGCAACTGTTGTCAAACGCTGAACACCGTGGCGATTGTCGCTCGAGAGAAGTTGAAGGTCCCGCCCCCTGCCTCGTCCATTTGACTCCCGCCACAACCTGTGGTTCTTGTTGATTGCCATGACGACCGCCCACGTTGACCGGGATCCGGACCGCCTGAAGGCCTCACTGTGGCTCGTCGTGAAACGTTACAGCGCTCAGGTTCGTCGGCGTCCCGCGCTGGCGTGGCCCGCGCTCGTGCTTCCCGGCATCGGTGACGTCCTGGTCTTCTACGGGCCGCCGCTTGTCATTGCCCGCCTGCTCGGCGCGTTTGCGCGGGGCGCCCCGCTCACGCCCGCCGAGCTCGTGCCGTACGTCGTCACCTTTGCCGCGCTCTGGCTCGTCGGCGAGGCCCTGTGGCGGATTGCGGCCCTTTTCATCGCCCGCGCCGAGATCCGGTCGATGGAAGCGCTCTACGTCGAAGCGATGGACGACTTGCTGGCCAAGGATCTGTCCTTTTTCCAGAGCAACCACGCCGGCTCGCTGACCAAGCGTGCGCTCGGCTACGCCCGACGATTCGAGGAGGTGTTCGACGTTCTTGCGTTTCAGGTCGTGGCGAGCGCCATCCCGCTGATCTTCGTGTCCTTCGTGCTCTGGACGTACTCGCCTGCGCTCATTGCGACGCTCCTCTTGATGATCGGCCTGACACTGGCCTTCGTGTACCCGCTGATTCGCCGGCGGGGCCGCCTGGTGGACATTCGCGAGGCGGCGTCGAACCGCCTGGCCGGCCACGTCGCCGACTCCATTGCCAATGCGGAGACGGTGCGAGCCTTTGCCCGGGAGGAAGACGAAGCGCGGATCCACGCCGGCAACGTCAGCGACTTCGGCGCGAAGACGCTTCGGTCGTGGGACTACCAGAATCTTCGGGTCGACCTGGTCACCTCGCCGATGTACGTCCTGACGAACACGCTCGGACTGGTGGTCGCGCTGGCGACGAGCCGCGCGACGGGAGCGAGCCTCGAGGCCGTGTTTCTCACCTTCAGCTACTACTCGGCGGTGACCCGCGTAATGTGGGAGTTCAACCGCATCTACCGCAGCCTCGAAAGCGCGCTGACCGACGCGGCACAGTTCACCGAGCTCCTTCTCGATCCGCCGAGTGTCGTCGACGTCCCCGGGTCGCAGCCGTTCGCCCCCGGGAACTTCGGCGTGAGCCTGAACGATGTCTGTTTCCGCTACGCGCCCGACCAGCCGTTCATCTTCGAGCGCTTCTCGCTACGAATCGAGGCGGGGGCCAAGGTGGGTCTCGTCGGCCGATCCGGTGGCGGCAAGACCACGCTGACCCGGCTTCTGCTGCGGTTTGCGGACATCGACCAGGGCGAGATCCTGATCGGCGGCCAGCCAATCGACCGCGTGCCCCAGGCGGCGCTCCGGGCCGCGATCGCATACGTGCCTCAGGATCCCTCGATGTTTCACCGCACCATTGCCGACAACATCCGCATTGGCCGCCCGGGTGCCAGCGACGGCGATGTTCGACGGGCCGCTCGGCTCGCCCACGCCGCGGAGTTCATCGAGGCCCTGCCCGCCAAGTACCAGACATTGGTCGGCGAGCGGGGTGTCAAGCTGTCGGGCGGCCAGCGCCAGCGCGTGGCGATAGCCCGGGCCATACTCAAGGACGCACCCATCCTGATTCTCGATGAGGCCACGAGCTCGCTCGACTCCGAGAGCGAGGCACTCATCCAGGACGCCCTCGACACGCTCATGCGCGATCGAACGACGATCGTCATCGCACACCGGCTGTCGACGGTAAGACGCATGGATCGGCTGATCGTCCTCGAGCTGGGTCGGGTCGTCGAGTCCGGCTCGCACGACGAATTGTTGGCGGTTGGCGGGATTTATGCTTCCCTCTGGGCCCACCAATCGGGCGGCTTCCTCAGCAATCAGCAAACAGCAATCAGCGGTCAGCGATCAGCTTCAGCCGCTCGAGAACTGATCGCTGAAAGCTGACCGCTGAAAGCTGAAAGCTGACCGCTGAAAGCTGACCATGGAGTACGTGGCCGCGGTCCATCCCCGGATCCTGTACCTCGCGTTTGGTGAGACAGACGATTGGGCGCACGACGGCGCTACGACCTGGTGCTCAACGCCTACGCCCGACTCGACGCGTATCTGAAGGAATTGTGGACGTGGCTGCAGGGCCAGCCCGGCTACAGGGGCCGGACGCATCTGCTCATCACGACCGACCACGGGCGCGGGCACACACCGCAAGACAGGCGCCACCACCGGTCCACGGTTGAGGGCTCCGAGAGCGTCTGGATTGCCTTCGCGTCACCTCGGATGGCTCGTCGCGGAGAGTGGCACGACGCACCTGCGCTCTCGAGCAGCCAGATCGCCGCCACGCTCGCGAACTGGATGGGCGTCGACTGGAACGCGGAACACCCGAGCGCAGGCGCGCCGATCCGCTGATTCGGCGGCCGGCGCTGCTTGCGACTCTTGCCCTCGAGCCCGCTGGGCGGGTTTCGCTCCTCGGCCACTCAATCAAATGACATACTGGCTGCCGTATGGACCAAACGAACGGCACAGCGCCGGACGACGTCTGACAGAACAATTGCTAATGTACCCGCCAAGTCCACGTCACCGCCGAAAACGAGGTGGGCCGCGCGCCAGCCGCGCTCCGGACCAGTATGCTGGTCGGACCAATGGAGAGACCCTCATCTCATTCGAGACGGCTGACGGAAGAGGAAAGGCGCCTGGACGAGCCCGCTTCCACGGGATGGAAACGATGGGGTCCGTACCTGAGCGAGCGCCAGTGGGGAACGGTCCGCGAGGACTACAGCCAGGGCGGCACGGCGTGGGAGTCCTTCAGTCATGACATGGCTCGCAGCCGTGCATACCGTTGGGGGGAAGACGGGATCTTCGGGATCAGCGACGACCAATTGACGCTCTGTTTCGCGCTCGCGCTGTGGAATGGGCGGGACCCGATCCTCAAGGAGCGCCTGTTCGGGCTGACCAACCGCGAAGGCAATCACGGCGATGACGTCAAGGAGTGTTACTACTATCTCGACGCGACACCCTCCCACTCGTACCTCAAAGCGCTCTACAAATACCCACAGCGCGTGTTTCCGTACGCTGATCTGGTCGAGGAAAACCGGCGGAGGGGTAAGGACGCGCCTGAATACGAATTGCTCGACACCGGCGCGTTCGACGACAACCGGTACTTCGACGTCGTTACCGAATATGCGAAGGGGGCGCCGTCGGACATCCTGATTCGCGTCACGGTCCACAATCGGGGGCCCGAGGCGTCAGGGGTCCACGTGCTACCGCAGCTGTGGTTTCGCAACACCTGGTCGTGGGGCTATCCGGGTCTGAAGCCAGAGCTCGCGCTCGATCGAGAGGGTGACGCGATCGTCGCCTGCAGTGCCGCGCTTGGGGCCTACCGCCTGTATCGTGACGGGGACGCTCCGTGGATCTTCACGGAAAACGAGACCAACCCTCGCCGGTTGTTCGGCCTGCCCGACATTGAGGGCTACTTCAAGGATGCCTTTCACGAGCTCGTGATCAACGGAAATGCGCGCGCAGTCAATCCTCAGCAACGGGGCACGAAGAGCGCCGTGCACTATCGCCTTACGATCCCCGCACGTGGGCGTGCCGTCCTCCGGTTGCGATTGGCCGCCGACGCCCAATCGCAGCCATTCGAGCGTTTCAACGAGACAATCGAGCAACGGGCGCGGGAGGCGGACAGATATTACGAGCGGATGCAGAGGGGGTTGTCGGCAGACCAGCGGCTGGTGCAACGGCAGGCGCTAGCGGGCCTGATCTGGAGCAAGCAGTTTTATTACTACGACGTGCTCCAGTGGTTGAAGGGCGACCCAAGCCAGGCGCCGCCGCCGGCCGAGCGAAAACGTGGACGGAATCACGAGTGGGCCCACCTGCACAATGCCGATATTCTCTCGATGCCGGACAAGTGGGAGTACCCGTGGTACGCCGCGTGGGACCTGGCATTTCAGACACTCGCTCTCGCCGTCGTGGATCCGGGTTTCGCCAAACAACAGCTCGTGTTGCTGACGCGCGAGTGGTACATGCATCCCAACGGCCAGCTTCCCGCGTACGAATGGGCGTTCGGCGACGTCAATCCACCAGTGCACGGATGGGCCGCCTGGCGTGTCTTCCAGATAGATCGCAAGCGGCGCCGACGGACTCTCCGGAGCGATCCCGGTGATCTCGAGTTTCTGGAGCGGGTGTTCCACAAGCTGATGCTCAACTTCACATGGTGGGTCAATCGGAAGGATGCCGAAGGTCGCAATGTGTTCCAGGGTGGCTTCCTTGGACTCGACAACATCGGCGTCTTCGACCGAAGCGCGCCGCTGCCGACAGGTGGCTACATCAACCAGTCGGACGGCACCAGCTGGATGGCGATGTACAGCCTCAACTTGATGCGCATCGCGCTGGAGCTCGCTCAGCACAATCACGTGTACGAAGACATCGCGACCAAGTTCTTCGAGCATTTCCTGCACATTGCGGAAGCCATGACCAACATCGGCG
>Ga0066710_100000191_pt1 | contig 31291 bp, 35 predicted proteins | sample GraSoiAngelo_159_FD_79666 | JGI IMG/M metagenome (GOLD analysis project Ga0066710, IMG submission 79666) | Grasslands soil microbial communities from the Angelo Coastal Reserve, California, USA - 14_1009_16_40cm | ecosystem: Environmental > Terrestrial > Soil > Grasslands | place: USA... | reverse complement strand
TGAATCTCGTCTTTGATCGACGAGTACTGCGCGCGAAGATCGAGAAACGGAATCATGCGGCACACCCCATGGCGTCGAGCTCGACGATGCGGCCGCGCGCGGCGATGGACCGCGTCGCCGCTTCGAGGATCCGCACCACGCGAAGGCCGGCGTGGCCGTCGGTCAGCGTCGGCCGCCCGCCTTCGACGCAGGAAATGAAATGTCTGGCTTCGGTCGTCAGCGCCTCGGTGATATCGAGCTGCGGCGCGAACATGTCGCCGGACCGGTAGTCGACGAGCATCCGATAGCGCTGGTTCCCGGTCACGTCGCCGTTGTTGGCCTGGCCGTTGATCGTGACGCCCTTGTCGTAGACCTTGACCTTCTCGCTCGGCTCGAGATCGTCGTAGACGATCATCTTGCGGCTGCCGCCAATCAGCGTGCGCCGCACCTTGACCGGCGCGAGCCAGTTCACGTGCAGGTGCGCGATGAGGTGGTTGTCGAAGAAGAGCGTCAGGAACGCGATGTTCTCCGGCTTGCCGGCCAGGTGGCTCATGCCGGTCGCCGACACGGCGCACGGCTGCAGCGGGAGGACGTGGTCCATGATCGCGAGGTCGTGCACCGCGAGATCCCACAGCACGCTGACGTCGTGCTGAATCAGCCCGAGGTTCACGCGAACGGCGTCGTAGTAATAGATGTCGCCGACCTCCGTCGCCATCAGCTCGCGAATCTTGCGGACCGCTCCCGTGTAGACGAACGTGTGGTCGACGCTCAGCACCACGCCGCGCCGCTCCGCCTCGTCGACCAGCCGCGCCGCCTCCTCCGACGTCGACGCGAGCGGCTTCTCGACGAGCACGTGCTTGCCCGCCTTCAGCGCCTGCATCGTGAGGTCGTAGTGCGTCGACACCGGCGTGACGATCGCGACCGCGTCGATGCGGCGGTCGCTGACGAGCTCGTTCGGGTCGGCGAACGTCTTCACTGCGGGGAACCGGCTGCGGACCGCGGCGAGCCGCTCCGGCCGCATGTCGCAGACGGCGACGACCTGACATCCGGGGACCTCGGCGAAATTGCGCACGATGTTCGGTCCCCAATACCCGTATCCGACGACTCCCAGTCGAATCACCGCTCAACTCCTTTGCTGTGCTGCGCCGCTCGCGCTGCCGACAACGCGCGCGGGTACTCCGGCGACGACCGCGTAAGGCGGCACGTCGCGTGTGACGACGGCGCCGGCGCCGACCAGGGCGCCTTCGCCGATGGTCACGCCGGGAAGAATGGTGGCGTTGCTGCCGATCGAGGCGCCGCGGCCGACGCGCGTCGGCACCAGCTCCCAGTCGGCGTCGGTCTGCAGCCGGCCGTCGGGCGTCAGCGCCCGCGGAAAGCGATCGTTGGTGAACATGACGCCGTGGCCGACGAAGACGCCGTCCTCGATCGTCACCCCGTCGCAGATGAAGCTGTGGCTGGAGATCTTGCAGCGCCGGCCGACGATCACGCCGCGCTGGATCTCGACGAACGCGCCGATGCGCGACGCTTCGCCGATGCGGCAGCCATACAGGTTCACGAGCTGCGGATGATGGATGACGACGTTTTCGTCGAGCGTGACGTCGGGCGCGATCATCGAGTTGCGACTCCCTTGAGATTGACGACCGAGGACTGGCCGACCGACGACCGATTGAGCTGCCACCGGTGCTCCAGGTACACGAGACCGAGATCGCGGCGTTCCGAGGTCACGGAAAACGGGTACGCCTGGTACTGCACGTCGTGCGGCCGGACGCCGTGCGTGTCCTGGATGGCGACCGACAGCGAATAGCAGCCGGGCAGCAGGCACAGGCGCGGGATGACGAGGTCGACGTGGCCGGCGCCGTCGATCTCCTCGATCTCGAGTCGATCGATGCGCGTGTTGGTGCCGTAGCAGTGGACGCCGTCGCCGCGCACGACATCGACGCCGAAGTGCGGCCGATCGATCGGCCGCGATGTCTCGTAGTGAATGCGGACCGTCAGCCAGCCGTCCGTTTCGATCGCGTGCGCGGGACGGCCGCGCTGATCGAGGAGCTGGACGCCGGTGATGCGCGCGTCGCCGTCGTGGGACGGCTCGTCGCCCGACGGCCTCGCGCTGCGATATTCCTGAATCGTCGCCGCCGGCGTGCCGTCGAAGCGGACGCGCCCGCGCTCGATCAAGAGCGCCCGCGTGCACAGCTCGAGCACCGCCAGCAGATTGTGCGACACGAACACGAGCGGCGTGCCGCGCCTGCGCAGCTCGCGCATGCGCTCGAGGCAGCGCTCCTGGAAGCGCGCGTCGCCCACGCTCAGCACCTCGTCGATGATCAGCACGTCGGGGTCGAGATGCGCGGCGATCGCGAAGCCGAGGCGCGCGTTCATCCCCGACGAGTAGCGCTTGACCGGCGTGTCGATGAACTCCGAGACGCCGGCGAACTCGACGATCTCGTCGAACTTGCGGCCGATCTCGGCCTGCTTCATCCCCATCAGCGCGCCCTGCAGGAACACGTTCTCGCGCCCGGTGAGATCGGGATGGAACCCGGCGGCCACCTCGATGAGCGCGCCGGCGCGGCCGCGCACCTCGCATCGGCCGCGCGTCGGCTTGAGGATCCGGGTCAGGAGCTTCAGGACGGTCGATTTGCCGGCGCCGTTCGGCCCGATGATGCCGAGTGCCTCGCCCGCGCCGACCGAGAACGACACGTCGCGTACCGCCCAGAACTCCTCGTCGACGAGCTCGTCGCGTACGGCGCGACCCGACACGCGGCGGACGATCGACGGGATCAGATCGCGCAGGCTGTCGTGACGCTCGCCGCGGCGGAACTTCTTCCAGACGGATTCGAAGACGATCGGGGCGCGTTCCATGTCAGATGTTTTCCGCGAACTGGAACTCGGCTCGATGGAACGACACCCACGCGACGGCCAGCATCGCCATGGCGACGACGGCGGCGTACGCGAACGGCGCCGCTGCCGGCAGTTCCTGGCGCAGCAGCGTCGCGCGGTACGCGTCGATGATCGGAGTCATCGGGTTCAGCATGAGGAGCGCGCCGAGACGGCCGCCGACGCGGTCGATCGGGTACACGACCGACGAGGCGAACATCCAGACGGTCAGGACGATCTCGAAGAGGTACTTCACGTCGCGGTAGAACAGGTTCGCCATCGCCAGCAGCAGCGCGACCGCCGTGGTGAACGCGACGTGGACGACAACGACGACCGGCAGCAGGAGGAGCGGCCAGCCGACTCCGATGCGGTAATAGGCCATCAGCCCGGCCAGCACCAGCGACCCGACCGCGAAGTCGACGAGCGACACGGCGATGGCCGAGAACGGGAACATCTCCCGCGGGCAGTACACCTTCGTGACCAGGTTCGTGTTGCTCGTGAGCGACACGACGGCGAAGCGCTGCGACGCCGCGAAGAAGTTCCAGGCGAGGAGCCCGCAGTACGCGAACACCGGATACGGGAGACCCGCGTCGATCGGCGCCACGCGCATGAAGATCAGGGAGAAGACGGCGGTGTTGACGAGCGGCATGAACATCGCCCAGCCGACGCCCATCACGGTCTGCTTGTAGCGCAGGAGCAGGTCGCGCGCCGTGAGGCGCACGAGCAGCTCGCGATACTCACGTTGTTCGTCGACGATCTCGCAAACGTCTGCCGCCAGTTGTGAATGTCGATTGGTCATGTGTCGATGAACGCCGCCGCAGCGTTGAGCAAAGAGTTCGCCAACGCGTCTTTCTCGAACATTGGGCGGCGATGAACGGCGTGAGCCCGAAAAGGTCTGCTTCGCAGTGGACTAAGGTCTCGGTTCGCCCGAATTCAGTCGTGCACAAAAACAGTCGGCGGCGCGCGTGTCTAATTCTGCGACCCCGCGACAAAAGTCGGCACGGAGTGCGTCTTCGGACGCGCGTCGTTCCGGCCAGCGCGCGAATTGCGAATGGTTCCGACAACATCCCTTATGGCGTTTTTCTTGCTGAGTCGACGCGCACTCCTATGAAACTTCTCTTCGATCTCATTTCGGAGCCGGGCAGCCTCTTCGCCCTTGGTGTGGGGTTCGTGTTCCTCTCGAACCAGGTACGGCGAAAGAAATCATGCTGAAACGACTCGTCCTCCTCTTTCTGATTGCCGCCGGGATCGCGATCGGCACGGGGCCCGATCCGCACGCGCAGTCGTGCGGATCGAATGCCGTCGTGTGCGAGAACAATCTGCCCGGCAATCCATCGTCCGAGTGGGACATCACCGGCGCCGGCGACGCGAGCATTCAGGGATTCGCGACCGACATCAGCGTGAACCGCGGCGGAACCGTCCATTTCAAGATCAACACGACGGCGGCCACGTTCCGCATCGACGTGTATCGACTCGGCTACTACGCAGGCCTCGGCGCGCGCAAAGTGGCAACGATCCCGAGCGTGTCGGGCCAGAGCCAGCCGGCCTGTCTCACCAACAACACGACGTTTCTCGTCGACTGCGGGAACTGGAGCGAGACGGCGTCGTGGGCCGTTCCCGCCACCGCGGTGTCGGGGATTTACGTCGCGAAACCGGTCCGCTCCGACACCGGCGGCTCCAGCCACATCGTGTTCATCGTCCGCGACGACGCGAGCACGTCGGACGTGCTGTTCCAGACGTCCGACACGACGTGGCAGGCGTACAACCAGTACGGCGGCTTCAGCCTGTACCTGGGCAGCCCGCAGCGCGCGTTCAAGGTGAGCTACAACCGTCCGTTCAGCACGCGCGGACAGACCGGCGGCTTCGGTCCCTCCGACTGGCTCTTCTCGACCGAATATCCGATGCTGCGGTGGCTCGAGGCCAATGGCTTCGACGTCACCTATTTCGCCGGTATCGACACGGCGCGCAGCGGCGCGTTGATCAGGAACCACAGGGCGCTCCTCTCCGTCGGCCACGACGAGTACTGGTCCGCCGAGCAGCGCGCAAGCGTCGAAGCCGCGCGGGCAGCCGGCGTCCACCTCGCGTTCTTCAGCGGCAACGAAATTTTCTGGAAGACGCGGTGGGAAACGAGCATCGACGGATCGGGCACGCCGTTCCGGACGCTCGTCTGCTACAAGGAAACGATTGCGGGCAGCGCGATCGATTCGGCCGATCCGCCGACATGGACCGGCACCTGGCGCGATCTGCGGCTCAGTCCGCCCGCCGATGGCGGCAAGCCGGAGAACGCGCTGAGCGGTCAGCTCTTCACGATCAACCGCGGTTCGGCCGCCATTACGGTGCCGTCCACGTACGCGAGCCTGCGCTTCTGGCGTAATACGGCGGTCGCGCAGCTGCAGCCGGGACAGACGGCGACACTCGCGGATCAGACGCTCGGTTACGAGTGGGACGAGGACATCGACAACGGATTCCGTCCTGCCGGCTCGATGCAGCTGTCGTCGACGAGCGTGCCGATTACCGACAATCACCTGGTCGACTTCGGCAACACGTATCACTCGGCGACGGTGACGCACCACATGACGCTGTTCCGACACGCCAGCGGCGCGCTCGTGTTTGGCGCGGGCACCGTGCAGTGGGCGTGGGGTCTCGACCCGAACCACGACATCGGCCCGGACACTGGGTCGAGCACCGCCGATCCGATCATTCAGCAGGCGACGATGAATCTGCTCGGCGACATGGGCGTTCAGCCGCAGACGAGGCAGGCAGGATTGTTCCCCGCGTTGCCCAGCAGCGATTCGACGGCGCCGACATCAGCGATCGCCTCGCCAGCGGCCGGCGCGGTCATTGCGGCCGGCACGCGCGTCGCGATCACAGGTACGGCGGCCGATGGCGGCGGCGGCGTGGTCGGCAGTGTCGAGGTGTCGGCGGACGGCGGGGCGACGTGGCATCCGGCGAGCGGCACGAGCAACTGGTCGTACAGCTGGCGGCCCAACGCGACCGGCACCGCAAACATCCTCAGCCGCGCCGTCGACGATACCGGCAACCTCGAGCAACCGGTCACGCAGACGACGGTGACGGTCGGGCCGGTCAACTGTCCGTGCAGCATCTGGGACGACGCCTTCGCGCCGTGGGACATCGATTCGGCCGACGCGAACGCCATCGAGGAAGGCGTGAAGTTCCGATCGGACGTCAACGGACAGATCACCGGGATCCGCTTCTACAAGGCGCCGGCCAATACCGGGGCGCACACGGGACATCTCTGGGCGAGCGACGGCACGCTGCTGGGCAGCCTGACGTTCTCGAACGAGACCGCGTCGGGATGGCAGCAGGCGAGCTTCGCGACGCCGATCTCGATTGTCGCGAACACGACCTACGTCGCGTCCTATCACACGAACGCAGGACACTACTCGGTCGACGACTTCTACTTCGCCCGATCGGGCACCGACATGGGACCGCTGCATGCGCTCCGCAATGGCGTCGACGGCCCCAACGGTATCTTCATCTACGGCGCGACGGCGTTCCCGAATCAGAGCTTCGATTCGGAGAACACGTGGGTCGACGTGGTGCTCGGCCCTGTCGACACGACGCCGCCGACCGTCTCGATCACGGCGCCGGCCGGCGGCGCGACCGTGAACGGCACCGTTGCGGTTTCCGCCACGGCTGCCGACAACGTCAGCGTCGTCGGCGTGCAGTTCAAGCTGGATGGCGCCAATCTGGGCGCAGAAGATACGGCCGCGCCGTACACGATCAACTGGAGCTCGACCACGATCGGCAACGGCAGCCACACGCTGACGGCGGTCGTCCGCGATCCGTCGGCCAATACGACGACATCCGCGCCGGTGACGGTGACCGTGAACAACCCCGACGTCACGCCGCCGACGGTGTCGATGACGGCGCCCGTCAACAACGCCATCGTGTCGGGCACAGGCGTCACCGTGTCGGCGAACGCATCGGACAACAACGGCGTGGCCGGTGTGCAGTTCCTGCTCGACGGCGCCGCGCTGGGCGCCGAAGTGCTCACTTCGCCGTTCACGTTGTCGTGGAATTCGATGACCACGCCCAACGGCGCGCACACGCTCGCGGCGCGCGCCCGCGACGCCGCCGGCAACGTCGCGACGTCGGCGAACGTCACCGTGACCGTCGGCAACGGCGCCCCGACGCTCGATGTCAACGTGTTCACCGACAAATCGACGACCACGACGACGATCACCTCGCCGACCTTCTCGACCAACGGCGCCAGCGAGCTGCTGGTCGCCTTCGTCGGTGCCGACGACCGGACGGCGGGCAATACCGTGAGCGGCGTCACAGGCGGCGGACTGACGTGGACGCTCGTGAGGCGCACGAACACGCAGCGCGGCGACAGCGAGATCTGGCGCGCGTTCAGCGCGTCGACGCTGAGCGGCGCGTCGGTGACGGCGACGCTCACGCAGGGCGCCGCGGCGTCGCTGACCGTCGTCAGCTTTGCCGGCGTCGACACGACCGGCACGAACGGATCGGGCGCCATTGGCGCCACCGGCTCCGGCAGCGCCGCGACCGGCGCGCCGACGGCCTCGCTGGTGTCGACGCGCGCCAACTCGTTCGTGTTCGGCGTCGGTCTGGACTGGGATGCGGGACCGGGCCGCACGCTGGGCGCCAATCAGACGATGGTGCACCAGTATGCGGCAACGAACGTCATCACGGCCTGGGTGCAGCGCACCACGAGCCCGGTCGCCGCCAGCGGCACGACGGTCACGATCAACGACACCGCGCCGACCGCCGATCGCTACAACCTGACGATCTGCGAAATCCTGCCGCCAGGGACGCCGACGTGGACGGTCTCGGGAGCGGTCACACCGGCGGCGAGCGGCGTCGGCACGACGCTGACGCTGAGCGGCGCGGCAACGGGAACGGTTACCGCAGACGCGGCCGGCAACTTCACGTTCACCGGATTGGCGAACGGCACTTACACGGTGACGCCGTCGAAGACCGGCTTCACCTTCAGCCCGGCGAGTCAGTCCGTGACGGTGAGCGGCGCGAACGTGACCGGCGTCAACTTCACCGCCGCGCCGGTGCCAACGTGGAACATCTCCGGGACGGTCAGTCCGTCAGCGAGCGGCGCAAACACCACGTTGACGCTCAGCGGCGCCGGCACGGGTACGGTGACGGCCGATGCGTCAGGCAACTTCACGTTCACAGGACGGCCCAACGGCACGTACACCGTAACGCCGTCGAAGAGCGGCTTCTCGTTCAGCCCGACGAGTCAGACCGTCGTGGTGAACGGCGCGAACGTCGGCGCGGTGAATTTCACGGCGACCGCGCTGCCGACCTGGAGCGTGTCCGGAACGGTCACCCCGTCAGCCAATGGCAGCGGCACGACGTTGACGCTCAGCGGCGCTGGAACGGGAACGACGACGGCCGACGCGTCGGGCAACTTCACGTTCACCGGGTTGAACAACGGCACATACACGGTGACGCCTTCGAAGAGCGGCTTCGTGTTCACGCCGGCGAGTCAGTCGGTGACCGTGAGCGGCGCCAACGTGACCGGCGTCAACTTCACGATCGCGACTGCGCCGCCGCCGAGCGGGATCAAGATCGACGCGAACGTTTCGAAGGATCAGCCGACATCGGCCACGACGGTGGCGTCGCCCGCGTTCTCGACGACATCGGCGAACGAGCTGGTGCTGGCGTTCGTCGTGGCCGACTATCTGTCGGGCGCGAACACGACGGTAACCAACGTCACCGGCGCCGGGCTGACGTGGCAGCTCGTCGTGCGCAGCAACGTCCAGTCGGGAACGTCCGAGGTGTGGCGCGCCTTCGCCCCCTCGACGCTCACGAACGTCACCGTGACCGCGACGCTCTCGCAGTCGGTCGATTCGATGCTGACCGTCATGAGCTTCTCGGGCGTGGATACGTCGGGCACGAACGGTTCGGGCGCGATCGGCGCGATCGCGAGCTCGAATTCGATCTCAGGCGCGCCATCCGCGTCGCTCGTCACGACGCGCAACAACTCCTGGGTGATGGGCGCGGGCAACGACTACGACAACGCGATTGCTCGAACGGTCGGCGCGAACCAGACGCTCGTGCACCAGTACATGCCGCCAGTCGGCGACACGTACTGGATCCAGCGTCAGAACGCACCGACGCCGCTGGCGGGCACGAACGTGACGATCAACGACACGGCACCGACGGGCGATAGATTCAATCTGGCGATCTGTGAGATTCTTCCGGTGCCGGGCACGTAGGGCCTGGGTGCTGAGGGACGGCAAGTGACGGCAATACGATTGCATCCGGGTAGCGATATTGTCGCGATGAGCACAGTACCTATCGGTAAGCGAGCGCTCGTTGTCGACGACGATGAGGCTGTGCTGCGGCTGATGACGCACTGGCTCACGCGCGCCGGCTACGCCGTCGTCCCCTGCGAAACCTTCGAACAGGGGAAGCATCAGCTGACGACGTCGCCGCCCGATGTGCTGCTGACCGACCTGCGGCTCGGCGCCTTCAACGGGCTGCAGCTCGTCATCCTGGCCCGAGCCCAGAGTCCGGAAACGATTGCGGTCGTGATGTCGGCGTTCGATGACGTGACGCTCCGCGACGAGGCGGCGCGCTGTGGCGCACATTACCTGATGAAGCCGTTCTCGCTGACCCAGCTGTTGGAATTGACGAACGGGAACACGATACAGGAACACACCTGACCACGGTCGTTTGGCTGGAGAAGCCGCTCGATTTTGTCTTCGATGTTCCACAACACAACAGGCTGCCGAGCGGCCGAGGTGCGCTCGACTGGTTTGCCAGCGTAAGCAGTTTGCATTGTTCGGGTTAGTGCCGCGTCAGAAAAACGCTGCGTTGGCCGTGGAGTTGCTGGGGTGTCGGCGTGGCGTATTCGATCCTGATCGTCGACCAACGACCGACGGCTGTGGCGCGGCTCGCGAAACCGCTGGAAGGGGCAGGCTACGCCGTCACGACTGCGACGACGTTCGAGGCCGCACGCGAACGGCTGGCCGCGCAGCCGCCCAATCTGCTCATCGCGGCGGAGCGTCTGGGCCTCTTCAACGGACTGCACCTCGTCTTGCGCGGGCGGTTCGATCATCCCGAAATGGCCGCCATCGTCACCGCCGACGCCAACGATCCTGTACTTCAGGCTGAAGCCAGATCGTTCGGCGCCGCTTGTGCTGTCGCGCCTATCAGCGCGCCTGAACTGCTGTCGCTCGTCTCTCGAACGTTTGCGATGCGGCCGATGTAACGACCTCGGCCTTACCGCGCCGAATTCATCTCGCCGCAGCGCCCGCCTTGTGTGGCCACGCGCTCTCGCCTCTGCCATTCACCGCAGTCACGACGTAGTTGTAGGTCTTGCAGATTGTCAAGCGATGCTGCTTTCACTTTGTCGGCGCCATTGTTGCCGACGGCCGCAATCGTGCCGAAGACGTGCGTGCCGTGATCGTGATCGTCGCGCGAATCGCATGTCCGCGCGATCGCGTTGAAGCCGAGCGAGCCCGCAGCGCATGTGATCGCCGCGCCGCCGATCGTCACCACGTCCATGGAGCGCGAATGCAAATGGTGACGCACGCCGGTCAGCTGCTTCGACGTCATCGGCGTCGGGATTAAAGGTGAACAGCGCGTGGCCGGCTCTGTCAGCGGACGGCGGAGCTTCACGAGAGTCTTGCTGCTGGTTGCTGGTTGATAGCTACCAACCGAATAGCTGCGCGACGCGATCGTGGAAAACCTACGCGGCCGCGGCAGCGCCGAGGCCCATCATGAGGAGGAAGCCGATCGCGAGCCCGATGCGGCCGCGGGAGGATCTGTCCGGCATGTAATCGTCGGGTTGTGGCTCATCCTCGTAAGGATGAGCGCTTCGGGTCCACGCCTCGGAATCGAAACCGACGTCCGAAACGATATCTGGCAACCCCGATCGCGAGGCGTCATTCGCGATTGGGATTCGTCATCTGCGGCACCGACCGGATCCGTACGCTGTCTCTGCTCGAGCTCGGCGAGGAACTCGGAATTGTTACATATCCTTGTTTTCTTATGTTTGCGGGCCCCCGCTCGCTCTCACTCGGCGACGCCCGCTTCGCGGCAGTTCGCTCCGCCGCCTCGCTCGGGCCGCAGGCGCTCAGCGCGAGCGAGTCTGTCAGCGGACGACGATTGGCGAGCTGGCTTCGGAAAGGAACAGACGCGACGGCCCGCCGCCGTCGGTCGGCGCGACCCAGACGTCGGATGCCGCCGATGAAGGCCGCTGGATGGCGTAGAGGACGTGGTCGTTGTCGAGCCATTCGACCTGATCGTCGACGTACCGCGATTCGGCGTCGAGCGGCCGATCGGTCATGCTCTTCACGTCGAGGAGGTAGAGACGCCAGGCACCGGGCCGCGGCGCCATACGACGCTTGAAGACGATCGACTTCTCGTCGGGCGAGAGCGATGGGCACTCGACGTCGTTGTGGACGAACGTGAGCTTGCGAAGTCCAAGATCGCCCCTGACGAGATAGTTCTTGTTCTGGCTGCCGAGCGTTGCAAAGAAGACGTTGCTGTTCTGCCCGAACGTCACTCCCCAGAGATTGATGTCGCGCGCAGTGTACCGCGCGCCGTCGCGCCATGCCGTGAACTGCTCGAGGTCTCCCAGCTCCTCGCCGGTCGACATGTCGATGAGGCTCGTCCTGGTGGAGAATCCCGTCGCGTTATAGCCGTGACCGGCGAGGAACACGGTCACGGCGCCGACGCGGCCGTCCGGCGACACGCGCGTGCGGCTCGGACTGCCTTCGAGCTTCAACGTACCGATCTTCGCGAAGTTGCGATCGAAGATGACGGCGCGGTAGGTCGTGAACACGCCGCGGTCCGACTGCAGGCAGATGCCGCGGCCGTCGCCGAACGAGACGCGATCGCATTCGAGCGACGTGGCGACGCGTGCGGACGGGCGTTCCAGAGGCGCGAGGCTCATCGCGCTGTAGCTCGCATCGAGGCCGGTGTGCCGAAACAGCAGGTGCGGCGACGCGGCGATCGCCGGCACCGCCGGCGGGTGCGGCGTGGCGCCCGGCGATCTCGCGGCAACTCTTTGGGCAACGGCGGCGAACAGAACCGCGGCTGACGCAAGGGCGACCGCCGCCACGACGCGCCGCCGGATGCGAATCGGGCCGATGGCGGCAAACGCGAACGGCACGACGACCAGCGCGACGCTCAGTCCACGTCCGTAAAGACCTTCCGGTCCGTACGGCTCGCTCGCGGCGTGCAGCGTCTCGCTCCATGGCAGCAGACGAGCTTCCGCCAGTTCGTGCAACGTGTAGATCGACGCCTGGACCACGAAGAGCGATGCACAGGCGGCAATCGCACGCCGCCGACCCGCCGCCGGCAGGCGCTCGACAGCGCGTCCCCATGCGAACGCGGCGAAGGCGGCGGTCGCAGCGGCGCCGACGGACGAGACGATCGCATCGCGCGATCCGAGCGTGAGCGCCGCCCGCAGCACGACGTCGATTTCCATCGTCTGGCGCACGACGACGAGCGCTGCGGCAGCGGCGAGGATCGCGCCCGTCAAACGCGCGGCCTGCCATGCGGCGATGAGCGCGGACGCCGCCAAGACCGCTTCCCACTGCGACTGGCGCGCGGACGACTGAAAAAGAGAGCCGGCCAGGAACGTCAGCGGCAGGGCGGCGACGAGACCCAGTCGCACCGGGGCGACGCGATCGCGGCGGCCGCTGCTGCGCGCGTACGAAAGGTACACGGCGACGGGCATGAAGGCCTGAAGCCCCTGCGACAGCGTTCGGACGAAGAGTTCCTGCACGGAAACAAGGTGTGGTGCAAGGGACCTGCCGGCCGTTCATCCTTGCAGTTGCGACGCACGGCCGTGCACGTCTGCACGCTGGCTGACAAATGTCTGCCGATGTTCTCCCTGCGGGTCACGTTCAGCGTTGAACGCAGAGACCGCCGAGCCTGCAGAGTTTTTTTCTCTGCGATCTCACCGATCTCTGGTTCATCCGTGTCAGAGAGACTTCAGGAACGTGACGATCTGGTTCTGCTGATTCCCGCTCAGCGCGCGGAAGTTGTTGGTCACGAACGTCGCTTCGCCTCCGTGGCGCAGAATCGCGTCGGTGAACGTCAGCGACTCGCCGTCGTGCATGCGGCGGCTGTGCGTCCGCACGCCCCAGAGCGGCTGCGTGCGCAGCTTATTGGCGGTCGACTGGCCGCCGTTCTGGACGATGCCGTCGCCGCTGCCGACGTCGTGCAGCAGGAAGTCGCTGTACGGGTGGATGATCTTGTTGCCGAGCGCAGCGGGCACGATTAACGCGCCGCCGTTGATCGACGTGCCGACGGCCGCGGTCGTGATGTTCGGCACGTGACAGATGCTGCAGCCGATCGAATTGAACAGATTCGATCCTGCAACGGCGTCCGCGGTACCGGCGAGCGCGGCGTCGCGCGGCGGCGCCTTGGTCGAGCGCATGAAATTGGCGAACACGTCAATGTCATTGTCAGCGTCTTCGGGATCTGGGACGCTGTCGAACGCGGCGACGGAGCTCCCGAGCGACGTGTTTTCCGTCGGCTGCAGACGGCTCGTGACGCCGATCTCGTTCAGGTACGCGTCGGCCGAGAACGAGAGCAGACTCGCGTGCTGATTCTTCCAGCCGAAGCGTCCGACGCGGACGGCGCCGGGCGCTTCGCTCACCGGCACCTGAATGACCTGTCCCGCGATGCGGCCGCCGCTCTGTCCGGGCTGGCTGTTCGCGATGGCGACGAGCGTGTTGGAGTTGATCGCCTCGACGAAGCCGTCGCCGAGCGCGTTGGTCGACAGGCGGAAGGTGCGGACGTTTTCGGCGCCCGGCACGCGCTCCTGGATCGACGCGTCGATCGCGCGATCGTTGATGAGCGAGCCACCCGGTGCGTCGACGAAGTTGCCGACGCCGTCGCGGTGACCGGCGCGCAGCTCGCTAACCTGGCTGATGGCGCCGGTGATCGGATTCTGGTGGCACTCGGCGCAGGATTGCGCGTTGTACACCGGGCCGAGGCCGTCCGGGATCGTGTCTCGTTCTTCGAACGTCGCGCGCGCGGCGTCGAAGTCCGCCTGCGTGAGGAACCCGTTGGTCAGGTTGTCGAATCCGGTCGGCGCCGGCGTAGCACCCGTCTGCCCGTGGACTGCGTACGACGCCGCCATCACCCAGGCGGCGGTCGCACCCGCCAGCAACACCATGACACCGCATGCACGCTTCATGACGATCCTCCTTGATGGTTGACGTGGTCGTGATCGAGCGTCGCGTGATGACTGCGGTGTCGGATGATGCGAACGCGGCGCACATTCAACAGCCGACGCTCGGACCGATCAATCGAAAAGGCGAATCGCTTTCACGGAAATTTTCTGGAGACGATTTGCGGCGTGCTCAGTCGAACACCACGGATGCGCATCGAGTGAAGCGCGTTGGTGTTCGACGCGACTCCAGGAGACCGGCGCCCGGAAGAGCTGGAGCACGCGACGTGATTCGTTTTGCAACACGACCTGCAACAACGGCGATGCGCGTCGCAGAAACATTGCAGTTCACCGACAGGGCGGCGGCGTTGCGCACGTGCCCGCGTGCGCGATGCGATATTCGTTCCGGCCGGCCACGAAGAGACGCGCGCCTGCCGCTACGTACAAACCCACCGTCGCCGCGCGCGGATGGTTTCGCATCACGCGCTCCCAGACCGCCACGGCGGCCACATCGATTGCCGCCCCAGCCGCAATCGTGGTCGCTGGTGTCGGCGCCCAGTTGATCAGCGGGTTGTTTTCATGACCGTGGTGGAACGCCAGCGAGTGGGCGGTCGTCATCCAGTCGATCGCCGCAGCCGTTCCGAACATCCACGCGGCCGCATGACGATCCGACGCGTCGTCCGGTGACCGCGCGTCGAACGGCGCTCCGACCAGCCGCAGCACTGTCGTGAGGTGGACGACCACGGCCGGCGACACCGAGCTGTCTGCGAGTTCGCTCACCGGCTGCACCGCCGGCTCACGATCAGACGCGGGTTGAATTGCCTGCGCGTGGAGCACGCCGCCGCTCGCGATCCCGATGGCGCTCAGGGCAACCCGTGCGACGGCACGCAAACGGTCCATGTGATACAGACCGGGCACCGCGACGCGTTATTCCGCTCACCCGCGCGGTGGAATAAAGCCGCATGAGTGACGGTCTGTTCATGAGGAGATGTTTCGGCGGAGCTTCGAGGATGTCGTCGTGCCCCATCTGGACGCAGCGTTCAATTACGCGCGGTGGCTGGCACGCAACGACGCCGACGCTGAAGACATCGTGCAGGACGCGGCGCTGCGGGCGTTTCGCTTCTTTCCGTCCCTGCGCAGCGACAACGCGCGGTCGTGGCTGCTGACGATTGTGCGCAACGCCTGGTATGCACGCGTCGCGAACCGCCAGCACACAGTCGCATCGACGGAGTACGACGACATGGCTGATAGACGCGCGGACGATCAGATTGGACCCGAAGAATTGTTGATCCAGCGCGAACAGGTCGATCGCGTTCAGCGTGCGGTAGAACAGCTGCCAGACGATTTTCGCGAAGTGATCGTGCTGCGCGAGCTCGAAGGGTTTTCCTATAAAGAGATCGCCAGGATCGTCGGCGTGCCAATCGGCACCGTGATGTCGAGGCTGGCGCGCGCCCGCGAACGCCTGATCGCGTTGCTGCGTCCAGCCGCTTCAACGGGAGATGCGACATGAGATGCGACGAGACGACGCGCCTCATCGACGCCTACATCGACGGCGAGCTGTCGGCGTCGGACGCGTCAGCCGTGGGCGGCCATGTCGATGCGTGCGTGCATTGCCTTCGACGGATTCAGGCGCGCGAGGTTCTCGGCGAGCTCATTCGCGCGCTCCCCTATGTCGCGGCGCCCGAGCATCTGCGCACGACCATCGTCGACCGGAGGCGGCCCATCCGATCGCTCACGCACTGGGCCTCCGCCGCGATGGTGGTCGTCGCCGCCGCGGGAGGCGCCGGCGGCCGCGCATGGTGGCAGACGCACATCGCGTCGATGGTCGCCGAGCAGGTGATGACGCGGCATGTGCATGCGCTGGCCACGCAGCACCTGGTCGACGTGCGCTCGTCGGATCAGCACACCGTGAAACCTTGGTTTCAGGGCAAGCTCGATTTCGCGCCGCCGATAGCGGACCTGGCCGACGCCGGTTTCCCGCTGATCGGCGGCCGCATCGACACGATCGCGGGCAGGCCGGTCGCCGCCGTCGTGTACGAGCGACGGCTGCACGTCATCACCGCCTTCGTCAGCGCAGCCGACGAGGACGTCCCTGCAGAATACGAACGGACAGTCCGCGGCTTCCACGAAAAACATTGGGTCCAGCAGGGGATCTGCTTCTGGATCGTGTCTGATCTGAACGCGCAGGAGCTGACCGACTTCGTCGAGCTGCTGCGCGCGAGGGCGATGTGACGGTTAGCGGGTGGCCGTGCCGACCAGTACCGGATGGATGGTGCAGTGATAACCGCCCACGGAGCCGAGCGCCATCGGCGAGCTGAACGCGCCGGGATCCAGGTTGCCCGTGTCGACCGAGCCGTCGTTCAGCACCACACGGTGAGTCACCCCGTCGACGTTGTGCCAGACTACGATCTGTCCGGCCGGCACGCTCGCCGGATTCGGGGAGAATGACATTGAGCCGTTGATGCCGACGATGCTGATCGTGAGCGCGCCGCCGGAGCGGCAGACGACCCCATTGGATTGGTCGGCGATGAGTTGCCGGAGTTGGTGCACCCGGAGACACCCAGAATAGACGCGGCCAGACCGGCCGCGGCGATAAACCTGCGCATGACATTTCCTTTCGTGATTCAGCGAGCGGTGCGCGTGGGCGCGACGCTCACGAGTATGGCGTTCATCTGGCCATGTCCGCTGCCGCAGAACTCGGAGCAGGCAATCTCGTATCGTCCGGCGGCAGGCGCGGTGAAGTCCACCGTCACCGCCGCACCGCCTTTCGGAATGTCGACGTCGATGTTCAACTCGCGGATCGCGAACCCGTGGGCATCCGCAGAACGAAGGACGAGCCGGACTGGTTCGCCGGCGACCACCTGAATCGTCGCCGGCTCGAACGCAAACTTGCTCGCGGTGACCTGCAGTTCATGAACCGGCTGCTCGGCATGGATGGGCGGGATCGGCGTTATCGCCGCAATCGAGACGATAACGCCGACGAGGGAGAGGGGCTGTACCCGCATCGACTCACCCGACCACGATCTGCCCGGTCATCCTCGGATGAATCGAGCAGAAGTACTTGTAAGTGCCGGGCGCGTCGAAGCGGTGCGAGAACTGCTGATCCGTGTCGAGCACCGGCGACTTGAACTTCTGCTCGAGGCTGACGACGTTGTGCGGCACGTCGTCGCGGTTGGTCCAGGTGATCGTGGATCCCACCGGCACCGACGCCATCGCGGGCGCGAAGCTGAAGTGATCGACGACAACGTCGTGAGCGTCGGCGGCAGTCATTTCAGCCTCGAGCGGTACATCGGTGATGGCGATCGGGTGGTTGACGTCGTGGAACGACACGCGCGACAGGCCGAGGACCCTGCGCAGGCGATCGTCGGGCACTTTCATCGGCCCCGGCGACGGCGCCGAGCCGGGCGCCGGTTGCGGAAACGCCGTCGACATCGCGGTGTGGAACGTGACATGCCCTTCCACCTTCTGCATCACCTGGTGGATGTGGCCGTTGAGCACCGACACGGATCCGAAGCGCTTCAGATACGACAACGCGCGCGCACTGTCGTCCGTGCCCCATCCCCATTCCGGATACACGGACCAGAGCGGGATGTGCGCGAACACGACGATCGGCGTGCTGCTCTTCAGCCGCTTCACGTCCTTCTCGAGCCATTCGAGCTGCTCGTTGCCGAGCGTCCCGAGCCCGCCTGCTTTCAGATCGACGACGTTCACCAGGCCGACGAAGTGGACGCCGCCGTGGTCGAAGCTATGCCAGCCGGCGCCGCTGGTCCCCTTGCCGAATCGCTGCAGGTAGCTCTTGCCGTCGTCCTCGAGTACGTCGTGCTCGCCGGGCACGTAGAACACAGGCATCGACAGGTCGGAAAGGACCTGCTGTACCGTGTCGAATTCAGCAGCCTTCGACAGGTGCGTCAGATCGCCCGTGTGGAGCACGAATGCCGGCGGTTCCGGGTCGGCTTTGATCTTCGCGATCGCGGCGCGCAGTGTCGCCGTGACATCGGTGTTCGCGGGCTTATCGAACCCGATGTGACTGTCGCTGATCTGGACGAAGTGCAATACTCCGGCGCCGTGCGACATCATCGATCCCCGGCTCGACTGGCCGAGCGGACTGCCCTTCAGAATGCCGCTCGATAGCGTCCACACTGCGCCGGTACCGACCCACGCCATGCACTGCAGAAAGTGCCGTCGATCGAGGTCCTTGTCATCACCCGTCTGTCCCACACGTGCCTCCTTCAAGGGCGGAGAAAATCAGCGCCCCATACCAACAGTCCCCCGAAATGTCCGGTGACGGCGACCAGCACCGCCGCCGAGAACAAGGTGATTCGGTACAGCCAGAATTCAAATCGCGATTGGCCGTCCGCGCCCGACGATGCGAGCGCGGCCGCCACGGCCGCGCCTGCCGCGATTGCGCCGAGCCATCGATGTGACTCGAGCAGCGCACTCGACTCGACGCCAGGGGCGAGCGCAAGGCGCCAACCCGCGATCGCCGCAAGCACGCCAGACGCCGCTCCTGCCCTGACGTTCGCAACCGCCACCGTCCGCCAGCGGCAGTCGCCGGCCACCGTCGCGACGGCCTCGGCGAGCGCGGCGAGGATCACGAGACCGATGGGAAAGTGGACGAGCAGTGGGTGCAATCGGCCGAGCAGTACCATGTCGCCCATACAGACCGTCGGGGTCGCCGATCTATTCCGGCGAGGGGAGTTCGCGGCACCGAACCGTAGGCCGGGAATAAAACCAGCGCGCAGCGGGTCTTCCTAAGCGGCGATGTCTCCGCGAGGCTTTGATGAGAAGGTGCTGCCCCACCTGGATGCGGCCTTCAATTACGCCCGATGGCTGACCCGCAACGATGGGGAGGCTGAGGACGTCGTTCAAGACGCCTGCGTGCGGGCGATGCGTTTCTTTCCCTCGCTGCGAGATGACGATGCGCGCGCGTGGCTGTTGGCGATCGTCCGCAACGCGTGGTACAGCCGCCTGTCCCGGCGGACCAGTGCCGCCGCCGACATTGTGCCGTTGAACAGCGCGGTTGATGTACGTGCCGACGAGTCACTCGATCCCGAGGCGCTGATGTTGCAGCAACACGCCGTCAGGGACGTGCGCGATGCGCTCGCGCAGCTGCCGGTCGACTTCCGCGAGGTGATCGTGCTCCGCGAGATCGAAGGTTGTTCGTACAAAGAGATCGCCGCTGTGGTCAAGGTTCCCATCGGCACGGTGATGTCTCGGCTCGCGCGCGCGCGAGAACGGTTGTTGGCCGCGTTGAAGCGGTCGGCGTTGCGAATGGAGGAAGCGCCGTGACCTGCGAAGACGTCGATCGTCATCTGGATCCGTACGTCGATCGGGAGTGCGATCAGGAAGCGGCGATGGCGATTCGCGAACATCTTTCTGGGTGCGCGGCTTGCCGCCAGCGCGTCGCGGACCGTCAAGCGCTGGGACGCCTCGTCCGAACGGCGCCGTACTACCCCGCACCCGACAGCGTCCGCGCACGCGTGTCCACGGCAGTGAGGCGGTCCTTGTCGACGCGCCGAATGCTGACATGGGCGGCTGCCGCAACGCTCTTGCTCGCGGTCAGCGGAGGCCTTTTGATCGTACGGTCCACCGGAAGTGTGCGGCTGTCGAGCGCTGACGCGATCGTCGACGAAGTCGTCGCCGATCACGTTCGTTCGTTGATGGCCGATCACTTGTTCGACATCCGATCGGCGGATCAGCACACCGTCAAACCGTGGTTTCTCGGCAAGCTCGATTTCTCGCCGCCGGTGACCGATCTCGCGTCGATCGGGTTTCCACTCGCCGGTGGACGCCTCGAATATCTGGCGGGACGTCCGGTGGCTGCCCTCGTCTATCAGCGACAGAAACACACGATCAACGTGTTTGTGTGGCCAGCGGTCGAAACGACTTCGTCGAACGCGTTGCGAACGGTGCACGGATTTCATGTGGAGCACTGGACGCGCGACGGCATGTCGCTCTGGGCGGTCTCCGACTTGAACGTCGCCGAGCTCAACGAGTTTGCGCGGGCGCTCCAGCGATGAGTGTCGATTGCGCGTGTCGCTCTTCGTGCCGCGGGTCCACGAAGGCGTCGAGACTGACCGGGCCCGCACCGAAGTAAGCGATGAGGAGGGCGCCCCCGACCATCGTGATGTTCTTCATGAACATGGCCTGCTCGAGTTGATACGTAGCCGGATCGGTGGCAGCCCAGAAGTTGTGCATCAATAGTGAGACCGGAATCAGAAACAGAACCAGCAGCAACGCGCCGAACCGGGTTCGAAACCCGACAAGCACGCTGAGACCTCCGGTCAACGCGATCACGCCGGATACAGGCACCAGGAGAGCCGCCAGCGGAACACCGTGACGCGCGGCCGCATCGATCGTCTGCGGACTGAAATGTCCCGCCGAGGCTACGATGAACAGAATTGAGAACAGCAGTCGTCCGACGAAGGCGATGTACTTCATATATCTATACAGAGCGATCGCCGGACCGATCTATTCCCAAGGGGAGGATCGTCGCCTGTCCCGGCGAACGGTCCGAGGCCGTCCGCCGGAAACACGCGAGGCAATTACTTGACCACGATGCCGATCGAAGATCGACACCGACGACGATCCGAAGTTCACGACGGCGATGGTGCGACCGAGCACAGCGATGCCGCCGGCGTTGCCACTGACGCCGCCTCGGCCGCCAGTCGGAATGCTCGGCACGAGCGCGCCGGCCGTGTCGTAGACCAGCAGCTGATTCGTCGCCTGGTTCGACGCGGTGACGACGAGCGCGTCAGACCCACGCTCGGCTCGCGCCGCCGTCCCCATCGCGAGCACCATCAACACCGAACTTCCAGTACCGATTCGTTTCGTATCAATTCCTCGTTTTCGCACCGTACAGCGCGAGCATGAACAGTGACCGTTTCATCGGGTTTGAGTCTCCTGTAAGGCAGAAGTCGCGTGACCGTTCAGTCGCAGTACTGTCCCTGACATGGCGGAGGCGATGCCGTGTCCCGGTTGATGCTGCCGATCATCACCGGATGGATTGAGCAGTGATACTGTCCGCCCCCCGTGGCGCCGATTGCCATCGGCTGACTCGACACGCCAGGCCCGAGATCGCCCGTGTCGACGGACCGGTCGTTCAGCACGACGTGGTGTGTGACGCCGTCGACGTTGTGCCAGATAACCATCTGGCCGGCCGGCAAGGTCGCCGGGTTGGGCGAGAATGATTGCGCGCCATTGATGGCGACGACGTTAATCGTCACGACGCCTGAACCGTTTGCCGGCGGCGTCGGAGTGGTCGGTGTCCCACTTCCGCTCGAATAGCCGCTCCCGCCGCATCCCCACGTTCCGAGACCGATTCCGATCAGGGCACTTGCTGTCACGAATGCACGCATAGCTGATCCCTTTCTTGTTGCCATTCCGTTCCGTTGTCTGCGGATGTCATCGCACCCACCCTGCGATTAACGTCACGACACCCATCGCCGCTCCGGCACGAAGGCTGCGCGGCAATGGCGCGCCAGCTCGCACGCCGCGTCCGAGTCGCAACGATCTCGGCGCCCGCCGCCGCCAGTACCAGGGCAATCGGAAAGTGCACGAGAAGCGGATGGAGTTTTCCGATCGGCAACATGCCTCGGCGCACTCTCCAGCGCGTCGAAGTTCGCCGCGCTCGTGTATACAGACCAGGCCTCTCGCGGAAATATTCCCGCCCGATGCGTCTGGAATAGACGACGCCACAAGTGAATCTACACAGCGCATGAGAGTTCACATCGTCGCGTCCGCGCTTTTCCTCTCGTGGGCCATGTCCATCCATGCGAACGAGCCGCTGACGATGGCCGTGTCGCCGGTGCAATCGTTCGCGCCGACCAACCTCACCATTCGAGTCCACGTGGAGCCCGACGCGGGCAACCGGGCATTCGAGGTCGTAGCGGAGTCGTCCGACTACTACCGCAGCAGCCGCATTCAACTCGATGGTGTCGGAGCGCCTTGCACGATCGCGTTAGAGATTCGAAATCTTCCGGGTGGGGACTACGACGTGCGGGGAGCGCTTATCGACAGCGCCGGCCACGAGCGGGCTGCCGTACGCAAGCAGGTGATCGTCCTCGGGTCCGCAGGAAGCGAGTAACACATAAATGGCGCTATTCGCCGATCTCTCAGAACGCGACCGACAGCGCAAGAAGGATATCTACGCCTACAAAGCAAATGAGCGGCGAGGTCCCGGCGCTCTGCGATGGGATCCAAGGCCCGCGTGACAGGGAGCGACATCATGAGTGACGCACGATATGCAGAGGTGAAAGCGATGCTCGAGGTCCGCCGACACGAACTTCAACGGAACCTCGGCGTGAAGCTCAGAAATCTCGGGGCGAACAACGGTCACGACCGCGCATTGGTCGGACCGCTGGACGCTGCGGAGGCGTCAGACTCGGATCTCCAGCAGGACATCGCCGTTACCCTGAACGCGATGGCCGCCGAAGTGCTCGGCCGCGTCGATGAAGCGCGCGCCCGGCTCGCGAGCGGCGCCTATGGGTCTTGTGTGGAATGCGACGGCGAGATCTCGCTCAAGCGGCTGACGGTACTCCCTTTGCGCTCCGATGTCGCGAGTGTGAGGCGCTGCACGAGATCGGCGAAGGCCGCTCTCGCCAATTTTCGGCGGGACACAGCTATTCATTACCGCAGCTCGACACGGATGGTCGAGACTAGCGATACATATTCCGATCGGCGCGTCACGCGAATCGCTCGTGATCAATTCGCGATCCGCCCACCGGATCCGATGCACGCGAACTGACGGATCATCGATTCAGCCCAACGCGGCGTTCAAGATCCTGGAATCGCCGGTCGCCGCGAAGCGGATCGAACCCGGGCCGCAGGAGGACGCCGGGGTTGAATCGCTCTTCAAAGCCCTTCTCGAGCCAGGTCATCGCCTCATCGTTCTCGCCGAGCGCCGCATAGACGACGGCAATCTCCGAGGCGTTCGAGGTGGCACGCAAGCGCTTTTTCAGATTGTCCAGAAGTTGCACCGCTTCGTCCTTCCTGCCTGATACGGCAAAGGCACGGGCCAGATTGGCCGTGCAGGTCGGGCTACCCGCGGACAGCTGGACCGCATGTTGTAGTTCCGAGATCGCTTCGTCGTGCTTCTGGCGCTGGAGGTACGCGAGGGCCAGTTGATTGTGTGCGAGAGGAAAATTCACGTCCATTTCGATCGTCTTGCGGCTCTGTTGAATCGATTCATCGGTGAAGTGCGCAATGAGGAGAAGCTCCGCCAGATCAGCATTGATGATCAGAGACAGAGGGTCGAGATTTTGGGCTTTCTTCATTTCGGCGATCGCGTCGTTGTTCCTCCCCAATAACGCCAAGTGCCAGGCATACCAATGATGAGCGGTCGCGTAGCCCGGGTTCAGCTCAATGCCGCGCCGGAACTCCGTGTCGGCGGATTTCAAATCCCAGTCGAAGCCATCCAAGCAGAACGCAAGCGACGTATGAGCCTCGCCGAGCGTGTTATCGAGCTGCAGCGCTTTGACCGCCGCCGCCTTCGCTCGAGGAAACGCCTCGCTGGGAGCAAGCACTCCATACTCCCAATCGCCCAACAAGGCGTACGTGTCGGCCAAGCCACTGTACGCCTGCGCGTAGTCTGGATCGCGCTGGATCGCCTGGTTGAAATACTCGACCGCCTTTTCAAAGTCGTCACCGGTTCGCTTGTTCCAGAAATACCGTCCCTTCAGGTACGCCTCGTACGCCCGAGGATCCACGACTTTCACGTGCGTGAGCGTCGCCCGTTCCTGCGCGTTGAGATTGATCCGGATCTGTTCGGCGATCGTGCGCGCGACGTTGTTCTGCAGCGTGAGCGTTTCGCGCAGATCGCCATCATAGGAATCGGACCACAAGTGCTTGTCGTCGCGCGCTTCGATCAACTGGGCCGTGATCCGAACCTGATCGCCCGAGCGCAGCACCGTGCCTTCCACGACGGCGTCCACGTCCAGCTCGCGCGCGATCTGCGGCAGCGGCTTGCGCACGCGTTTGTACGCCATCACCGACGTCCGCGAAATGACGCGTAACGCGCTGATCTGACCAAGCGTCGCAATCAGCTCGTCGGTCATCCCATCCGCAAAGTATTCCTGTGAGTTATCGCCCGATAGATTTTCGAGAGGCAGGACGGCAAGCGAGCGGATCGCGCCCGACCGCGGAGCTCTCGACTGAAGTGCCCAAACGATGATGGCAATCGACGCAAGAACCAGGGCGACGACTGTGATCATCCACGGATACCACGAACGCAGTCGCCCGGGCGATGGCGCGTGCGCGACAGGCGCGCCCGACTCATCCTCCACTGGTACGAAGTCGGCGGTGCTCGCATCGGGTCGGGCGATAGGAACTCCCTCGACCACCGCAACGTCCGCGATGAACCGGTAACCGCGACGAGCGACGGTCTCCACGAAGCGCGGGCTCGTCGCCGAATCATCGAGCGCGTCCCGAATCCTGTTGACGGCTTTGTTCACGCCGTGGTCGAAGTCGACGAAGGTGTCGGCCCTCCACAGTCGGTTACGAAGCTCTTCGCGGGTGACCGTCTCACCCGGCCGTTCGAGCAGCATCACCAGAACCTGAAAGGGCTGCTCCTGAAGTCTCAGCCTCACGCCGTGCTTCCGCAGTTCCCCGGCTCGAAGATCAACCTCGAAGACGCCGAAACGGAAGCGGACCGGAGAACTGGCCTCGGGCATGGAATGGCTATTCGATGATTGCGAGTCTACCACCCCATTCGGTTACTGAACGTCGCAGGGATGATCGCGCGTAAGCCTTCCGTTTCGAGCGAGTTGCCCGGGGAGGTTCAAGCCAGCGACTCAGGATTGCCATTCCATTGCCCTCGCCGCCTGCCGGTCGCACATTCGACGTTCGAGAAGGGAGTCTCGAGATGTGTCGAGCGTTCAGGAGGAGAACGTGCTGATGATCGAGCGAATACCGCTAGACGGTAAGGGTGGCAGAGAGGTGCTCGGACTTGCCGAACTCATTGTTCCGCATCTCGATTCCGCCTACATCCTCGCGCGCTGGCTCGTCGGCAACAGCGACGATGCCGAGGACGTGGTGCAGGAGGCCTACCTACGAGCATTTCAATATTCCGACGGCTTCCGTGGCGGCGATGCGCGCGCCTGGCTGCTCACGATTGTCCGCAATACGTCGTACAGGTGGCTCCGGAAGACGCGGACGTACGACGCCGTCGTCCAGTTCGACGAGGAAATACATACCAGCCGCATTGAGACATCGAATCCTGAACAGCGGCTGCTCCAGAACGCCGACGGGCGGCTCGTCGAAAAGGCGCTGAGCGAACTTTCGGTTCGGTTCCGGGACATTCTGGTCCTGCGCGAGCTGGAAGAGCTTTCCTACAAAGAGATCGCCGTCGTCATGGGCATGCCGATGGGCACAGTGATGTCGACGTTGTCGCGGGCACGCGACCGGTTTCGGCATGCCGCCAGCGATCTGCTCAAAACACACTTCTCGTCGGAATCGGATTCAGCCGCGGCGAAAGGCCGTGAATGCGTGGGTGCCGGCAGCCGGGAATAAATTCGTCGCAGTTCAAGTCTCAATCAGCGAGTCCACACGCTGACTTGACAGGGAGGCACGATGAAAAAATGGTTGCTGGTTCTTCCGCTGATGGCTCTCGTACCGCTCCGCGCGACGGCTGACGATTCGCTCGTCAGATTCGACGGCGGCATCGGCGTTGATCCCATCTCCGGGATCGTCTCGAATGCACCGGCGCTCAACGTCGTCCGCGGCGTTCCGCCTGGCGGCTTCCCGTGGGTGATCAAGCGGTTACGCGCCGATGTGCAAAGCGACGGCCGAATCCACGTCGATGGGCGCGGCCTCCTCTTCGCCGGCGGAAATGCGATCGGCACGAACGGCGGCCAGAAGGTTCTCGCCCTGCTGTTCTGCGGAGCTCCGGGCGCTGGCGGAAGTCTGGGAAACGCCACGGCCCACAGCTCGGATCCTGCCGGCGTCCCTCTCGAGGCGAACGGCGACTTTCGAATCGACGACGTCCTGACGCCCGCGCCGCCTGCCCCGTGCGACAACGCTGCGCTGTTGATCGCCACGCCGGGAACGCATCGCTGGTTCGCCGCGGGGATCCCGAAGGCGGACGACCACGACCACGATCCGAAGCATTAACGCGGAATGTTCGGCCGCGTTCGCAGTCTTCACGCGCGCAGCGCCGATGTCAGGTGACGTGAACGCGTCTGACAGCGTTCGGCGTCGATCCCGAAAAACTGTAAGGAGTGTTTTTCCATGTCGAGAATCCTGCTGACTCTTGCGCTCTTGGGCGGTGGCGCCCTCACTTGGGTCGGTACGTCGCACGGCGTTTCAGCAGCCGAGCGCGCTCCGCACCCTGGAGACACGGCCGCGCAATCGGTCAATCCCGTCGTCGAGTGGAACCGCACGTTGCTGATGATTGTGCGCACGCCGAAGGCGCAGCCGGCCACGGTCCATCCAACCCGCAGTTTCGCCATCATGCACGCGGCCATCTACGACGCGGTGAACGCGATCGACCGCGGCCACCGGCCGTACCTGGTGCGTCTGACGGACGTCCCGCGTCATGCATCTCAAGACGCGGCAGCCGCCGCGGCCGCTCACGACGTGCTCGTGGCGCTGTATCCGACGTTCAGCGCCGAGCTGGATGCGGAGCTGCAGGATTCGCTGGCACACCTCTCAAGCCGCGCCGACCAGGCCGAGGGCGTCCGCATCGGACAGACCGCCGCCGCTCGCCTGCTCGCCCTTCGCCAGGACGATGGCTCCAGTGCCTCGCCGATTCCATACGCATTTGGCGCCAATCCCGGGGACTATCAATCCACCCCGTCGAACTTCCCCAGGCAGCCGCAATTTACGCACTGGTCCCACGTCACGCCGTTTGCGCTGCCACGGGCGAACATGTTTCGGCCCGGCCCGCCTCCGGCGTTGACGAGCGACAAGTACAGTGACGCATTCAATGAGGTCAAGTCGCTAGGCGTTTCCGGTGGTACGACCAGCTCTCCGGATCAGGCGCTGACCGGTCGATTCTGGAATGGTGCGATTCAGAACTACTGGAATGAGATCGCGCAGACGGCGACCGAGGCGCATCATCTGACGACCGCCGAGCGCGCGCGACTATTTGCGCTGCTCAATTTCGCCATCGCCGACAGCGTCATCGCGTTCTACGACGCGAAATACACGTACAACCTGTGGCGTCCGGTCACGGCGATTCGCGCCGCCGATACCGACGACAATCCCAACACTGTGAGCGATCCGGCGTGGCTTCCCGAAGTCGGCAACACGACGCCCGACCCCTCATATCCAGGGGCACACGCGGTGATCAGCGCCGCCGCGTTCGACGTGCTCATCTCCGTGCTCAAGCGCGATCGGCTCCGCTTGACCGTGACATCGGAGGTGTTGCCGGGTGTCACCCGCTCATTTGAGAGCCTCTCGGCCGCGGCAGACGAGGCCACGCTCAGTCGCATCTTTGCGGGCGTTCACTTTCGGTTCGACCTGACGCGCGGAAGCCGCCTGGGTCGCAGCGTCGCTGACTTCGTAGTAGACAACGTGCTGACTCGTCGTGAAGCGGAGGACGAACGCGAGCGCGCCGACTCGCGGCACGCCAATCCGCAGCCGTGACGAATCGTTCCCATGCTCGCCAATGCGGCAATCCGCGCGCGTACGCTCGTGTGAGACAGCAGCACGGCGATTCGATCGCGTGTCGATTGGTCGACCGCGTTGACGGCGTCGTAAATCGCCGCACGCATGTGGACGTGTATGTTCCATCAGTGATCGAACGGACGAATCGTCGAGCGGACTCGCGAGGCTTCGAGGAGAAAACGATGAGAATGACTCTGTTCAGGCGGATATGGCCGACCACCATTGCACTGATCGCCTGTCTTGTGGGCTCCGCTTGTGGCGCCGATCAAAACGGCAACGCTTCGGGTTCTTTCGGGCCTACACCGGCACCCGTCTCAAACGTGCTCACAATCGACGTGGCGGAGATCAACGGGCCCTACTCCTTTTATCCCAGTCCTGCGACGGTTCGGTCCGAACAAATGGTCGTCTGGCGTAATTCGGATACCGTGACGCATCACGTGGTGTTCGATGACGGTTCGGTGGATACAGGCACGCTGGCGCCTGGTACGTTCAGTCAACCGCTTACAATCCGTCCAGGAAACTGGACGTATCACTGTGCGATTCATCCAGCGATGCTCGGGAGCGTTGCCATCTCGTCCTCGGCGATCACACCAACAGGTGGCGGAGAGTGAGGATCGGTGCCTGATTTGCGCGGCGCTCCGATCGACCTTCGACCGGGCGCGGGTCGTTGACGCAGGAGGGATCGTTACGGCCGCTGTCACGAAGGCACCATTTCGGAAGTTGCACGCGCGATGGAATATCACCGCGCGTACGAGCGCTATCGGGGCGACCTGGAGCTGGGAACGGAGGCGGCGCGATTTGGCGCGTGACCACGAATGAGAGTCACAGCGATCTGGCGTTATCCGGTGAAATCGATGGCCGGCGAGCGCTTGAGTTTGGCGGAAATGACCGAGACGGGACTGGCGGGCGATCGGGTCGTGCAAGTCTACGATCGACGCGACCGGATGGTTACCGCGCGGCAGTTCCCGCGCCTGTTGCGACTTCATGCGACGCTCGGTCCGGACGGAGAGCCCCTAGTGGACGGGCTGCCATGGCACTCGCGTGAGGTCGCTCAGCGCATCGAGGCAGCGGTTGCCCCCGGCGCGCGACTCGAGCGATACGACGGCCCGGAGCGTTTTGACATCCTGCCGCTGCTCGTCTGCACCGACGGCGCAACGTCGATGTTCGGCCGTGATGTCCGTCGGCTGCGTCCCAACCTGCTGGTCGGAGGCGTTGAGGGTGCTGCAGAGCGTGAGTGGCCAGGTGGGATTCTACGGATGCCCGATGCAGAGGTCGGTCTGGCCGATCTCCGCGGCCGTTGTGTCATGACGACCTACGATCCGGACACCGCCGAGCAGGATTCTGACGTTCTCCGCGACATCGTTCGCCGGTTCGGCGGACGACTCTGTCTGAACGCTGCGGTGACTCGCGCTGGCCGTGTCGAAGTCGGCAATTCCGTCGAACTGATCGTGTCGTGACGCGGGCCGCGCAGCCGATCCGATTTGACGATACATCGGAGTCGCGCGAACGGCTCTCTCGTGAGACGATTCAAACTTAGAGAAAAGGCTCGATGATTCCCGTTCAGGACCTCTTCGAAGCGCACCTCACCGTGACCGACCTGGACAAGGCCATCGAGTTCTACCGAGACGCCGTCGGCCTTCGGTTGGCCCACGTCACGTCCGCGCGTCAGGCCGCGTTCTTCTGGATCGGTCCTGCGGGGAACGCGATGCTGGGACTGTGGGTGGCCGGCTCGGGCCCCCAGAGGATGACCTTGCACACGGCGTTCCGCGCGAGCCTCGCGGATGTGGTCGCAGCCCCGCGCGCGTTACGGTCCTCGGGCATCATGCCGCTCGACTTCGACGGGCAACCGACAGACGAGCCTGTGGTCCTCGCCTGGATGCCGGCCGCGTCCGTCTTTTTTCGCGACCCCGACGGCCACCTGCTGGAGTACATCGCCATGCTCCCATACGAGCCATCCCCTGAACAGGGCATCGTGCCGTGGCATGTGTGGGAACTCATGCATCGCGCCGCTCCGACGCTCGAGTCTTCGCAAAAGCCACGATAAACAACGCCACGATAAAGAGGATGCCCAGCAGCAGATCCGGCACCGCCGCCTGGGGATCGATTGCGGAGATGCGCGCCTGTGTATACAACACCGCCAGAATCATGACGTAGCCGAACTTCCCGAGCATGCTCGGGATCATCAGCCGCCGGAACCGCGCCGGACTCGACACGATCACGAGAAACGCGAGCTGCCACGCCTGGGCAACTGACACAAAGCCGCAGAAGAACTGTGGAGAGCGCACGTACTGCCACAGTCGAGTCGCCTCCTCGAATGCGTTCAACGTGAGTCGCGCGCCCCGTTCGACTCCGCACGGACTCCGGAACGTTGAGCTCTTTACTTGAAAAAGGCCGCGGAAATGAACGCCGACCGAGTTTTTAGCGGGACACCAACGCGTTCTGCGAATCGGATCAGGCCCACTCCGTTTCGCGATAGATCGTGACGCCCTGCAGGCGTCGGGGGTCGTAGCTCACCGTACGCTCGTCGTCCGTTCTGACCGTCACCTGGTTCCTCTTCGCGTCGGTGTGCTCGACACGGGCGTAGTCGCCAGCCACGATGCCGAGCGTCTTGCTGCCCCTGCTGTTGCGCACGACGTCGCCCGGCTCCTAGCGTTCTGCGCACTGCCGATCGGCGCCTGTCATCTCCTGGCGGGGCACCAGTACGGGGCGTCCGATGCTCCTCGCGATCGACTTGACCCTCGCGCTGCATCGCGCGGCGGATCACCTCATTGAGGTCTTGTCTGGACTGATTATCTGGCGAGACGACGAGGGTCGGATACGGGTCTTTCGCGTACTCGTGCGCGATCGCAGTCAGTCGTTGCTCGCGCCGCCGATTTCATGAATGCGGCCTTGGTGATCGAGTTGTTCGACAGCGCTTCGCACCTCACCGCGAGACAACTGTTCAACGACCGCTTTCAACTCGTGGTCTTTCTGCCGCACGATCTCATTGAGTCGCGCGGTGTGGATACCAGCGTCTTGGAGCTGTTGATACGGTCGGCCGGCATCCAGCGCTTCGTGCTGCCGCACGTCTCCGCCGAGCAGCACGCGGTCCTTCGATCCGAGACGGCCGAGGAACGTGTGCATCTGTGTCGTGCTGGCCAGGCTGGATTCATCGAGCACGTAGAGCCGTTTCTGATCCGTGTACAGCTGCTCCTCGTCGCGCGCCAGATGCCGCTGCAACGTATTCGACTCGATGCCGACCTCGGCCAGCTTGTGGGCGGCACGGGAGGTCGGCGCGAAGCCCTCGACCTGATAGCCCTCCCGTTCGTCGCGAACCGCCGCGAGCGCCGTCGTCTTCCCGGCGCCGGCGGTGCCTTCGAGCGCCATGACTTGATCGCGATTCGCCAGAATCTCCTGGACGGCCGCGCTCTGGCTCTCATTCAGGTGCTCATGCTCGCGCGCGATCGCCTCGCGGGTGCTGTCGGTCACCAACTCCGCATATTGCCCCTGGCCGGCACGCGTCTGGTCGATCGTCTCTCGTTCAAGTTCGATCATCGCTGGCGTCGTGAACGATCGGCCCGGCATTCCTGGTTGCTGTTGCACGGCGATGAACTCGCCTCTCTCGACGCGACGATCGACCTCGTGCTTGATGTCCTCAACACGCGCCTCTACGATCTGCGTTCGACCTACGCGACGCGCCTGAGCGCCGGCGGCGTGGCCGAC
>Ga0066710_100000190_pt1 | contig 31298 bp, 24 predicted proteins | sample GraSoiAngelo_159_FD_79666 | JGI IMG/M metagenome (GOLD analysis project Ga0066710, IMG submission 79666) | Grasslands soil microbial communities from the Angelo Coastal Reserve, California, USA - 14_1009_16_40cm | ecosystem: Environmental > Terrestrial > Soil > Grasslands | place: USA... | reverse complement strand
CTCGCCCCCGCCCACGCTGCGCACGCTCGCCTCGCGCGCCGGCGCGCTGCCGAAGCCGTAGACGCGCCCCGACCCCGCTTGTAGACTTGTTTCGCATGCCCATCGCTTGTCGCAACAAGCTCCGCCTGGGCCGACAGTTCTGCGTCACGGATTGCCCGGTGCCGCGCCCCGGCGGCCCTTTCGCCACCGTCCGGGTCGAGAGGCCCGGTGACGTGCCGCCCGCCGAAGAGCGGTCGATCGATGTGGCCGTGCTGGACATGAATTACGGCTGGCCGAACCTCGGCCACGACTCCCTCGTCCACGCGGTGATGGACGCCGCGTGCGACATCCTGACCGGCCTCGAGGAAAACGGGCTCGGCATCCGGGTCGTCTCCTACGAGGTCCGCAAGAGCGGGATGATCCCCGAGGCTCCGCGCGGGCGCTACGGGCTGTACCTCGGCACCGGGGGCCCCGGCCACCTCGACCCCCGTTGCAACGACGGGTCTTCCCCGGGCAGCCAGGGGATCGCGGAAGATCCCTCCTGGGAAGCCGGGCTCTTCCGGCTCTTCGACGCCATCCGGGAGGACCCCGAGGCGGCGCTGCTCTCGGTCTGCCACAGCTTCGGGGTCATGTGCCGCTGGACGGGGGTGGCGCGGCCCGTCCTGCGGCCGCCCGAGAAGGGGAAGAGCACGGGCATCCAGGAGAACATCCTCACCGAAGAGGGCCGCCGGCATCCGTGGTTCAGGCAGCTGGCCGCCGAGCTGCCCGACGGCCGCCGGCTGCGCGTGGTCGACCACCGACTGTTCGACCTGATGCCGGCGCCCGGCGCGCTGCCGGCCACGTTCGTGCCCATCGGGTACGAGGCACGAGGCCTGGGCGGGCCGGCGGGCGAAGCGCTGACGATGATGGAGTTCGCCCGCGACCGCGGCGGGGTCATGCCCCGGGTGTTCGGCGTGAACCACCACCCGGAGATCGTCGACCGCACGCGCCAGATGATGCTGCTGGCCCAGAAGCGGGAGCGGGGCGAGGTGACGGCCGAATGGTCCGACGAGCGGGCGCGGATCATGACCCAGACCCAACCCGACGACATCCGGGACCGGCTCCTCCACCTGACCTCGGACTACACGCTGCTGGGCCCGCTTCGCTTCTACCTCTACCGCCAGGTACGGGCACGGGCCGAGGCCCTCGGCCTGCCGATGGACCTGGACGAAGGCCGGATCGCCGGGGGCGAGGACACGCCGGCCGCGCTGGAAGCGAGCCCGAACTAACGCCCGCCGGGTGGTTCAGTGGCAGCAGGCGATAGGCACGTAGCAGCGGAGCGCCCGATTCACTCGGGCGCGGAGCGACTTGGGGGGGAGCGCGAATGCGCGCGGGGAGGTGCTTCCGTTGACTCCGCACCCCCCCGAAAATGACGAAGAATGATTCCCAAGCCTCCGTTTCCGGGCGACGTGACCCTCGAGGACGAGATCGCGCAGTACGAGCGCCTCAAGCCGCGCCTGGACGAGGTGTGGGAGAGCATCCTCATGCAGGAGGAGGAGCCCCACACCTCGGTGGTGGTTCCCTCCCTCACCCTCGACCAGAGCGAGCTGAAGAAGCTGCCGGGAGTGAACTTCTACGAGGAGCGCCTGCTCTTTCTCCTGATCCGACTGCGCAACCCCCATGCGCGGATGGTGTACGTCACCTCCCAGCCGGTCCACCCGATGATCCTCGAGTACTACTTCCAGTTCCTGGCCGGCATCCCGGCCAGCCATGCCCGGCAGCGGTTGACGCTCCTCTGCGCTCACGACGGCTCGCCGCGGTCCCTCACCGAGAAGATACTCGAGCGGCCGCGGCTTCTCGAGCGCATCCGCGCCGGCATCCAGGACTCCTCCCGGGCCTACCTGACCGTGTTCAACTCCACGCCCCTGGAGCGGAAGCTCGCGGTGCTGCTGGGCATCCCCTTGAACGGAGTGGACCCCAAGCTCATCCACCTGGGCACGAAGTCAGGCAGTCGCAAGGTCTTCCGTGAGGCGGGGGTGGAGCTGCCCCTCGGCAGCGAGGACCTCCGGACCGAGCACGAGGTCGAGAACGCGCTGCTCGCGCTGAGGGAAGCGCGCCCGGGCATCAAGCGGGCGGTCGTCAAGCTCAACGAGAGCTTCTCCGGGGAGGGCAACGCCATCCTGCGCTTCCCCGACGGCCAGCGCCGCGCCGACATCCAATCCGCGCTCAAGGAGCTGGAGTTCTCGGTGCCGAGCGAGACGCCGGCGATCTATTTCGACAAGTTCGCGCGGATGGGCGGCATCGTGGAGGAGTACATCGAGGCCCAGGAGAAGGCGTCGCCCAGCGCCCAGATGCGCATCAGCCCGACCGGGGAGGTGGTCATCATCTCCACCCACGACCAGATCCTGGGCGGGCTCTCCGGGCAGGTGTTCCTCGGATGCAGCTTCCCCGCCCAGGACGAGTACCGCCGGCTCGTGCAGGACACCGGAGTCAAGATCGGACACGTCCTCGCCGGTTACGGCGTGGTGAGCCGCTTCTCCGTGGATTTCCTGGTCTACCGCAACCACGGCGAGAAGGAGTGGCGCATCTCCGCCCTGGAGATCAACCTGCGCATGGGTGGCACCACCCACCCGTATCTCGCCCTTCAGTTCCTGACCGGCGGAACCCTGGACCCCGACACCGGCCTCTTCCTCTCCCCGTCCGGCCACGCCAAGTACTACCGGGCCACGGACAACCTGAAGTCCGACGCCTACCGGGGCCTGCTGCCCGAGGATCTCATCGAGATACTCACGTACAACAAGCTCCACTACAACCACGTCTCGGAATCGGGCGTCCTCTTCCACCTGATCGGGGCCCTGTCGGAATTCGGGAAGCTAGGGCTCACCGCGATCGCCAATAGCCGGGAAGAGGTCGATGAGCTTTACCTCCGGACGCTGAATATCCTGGATAGTGAGACCGCGTATGGACGCTGAGCAAGAGGTGTGATCTCGGTCACAGACGTGTGATTCGCATCACCAGATCGTGTTATTCCTAGACTGAAAATGGTTACCGCCCGGTTCTTAGGAAACCGCGGCTGCCATGCGCGATGAACCCCTCTCGATCCTCCTTCTCGAGGACGATGCCGCCGATCAGCAGATCGTCGAGCGCGAGGTTCGGAAGCACGTCCGCCAGTTGGCCCTGACCTGGGTCACCGGGCGCGGGGACTTCGAGCGCGCCCTCCGCACGTTTCCGTTCGACCTGATCCTCGCCGATTACAAGCTGCCCGGCTACGACGGCCTCGCCGCCCTCGAGCTGGCGCGCAAGGTCGCACCTCGCACCCCCTTCATCGTGGTGACCGGCTCTCTCGACGAAGAGACCGCGGCTGACGTCATCAAGGCCGGGGCCAGCGACTACGTCCTCAAGGAGCGGCTGGGCCGGCTGGCGCCGGCGATCGACTCCGCCCTCGAGCGCCAGCGTATCGAGAACGAGAAGGAGACCGCGGTGCTGGCCTTGCGCGAGAGCGAGGAGCGTTACGCGCTCGCCGTGAGCGGCGCCAACGACGGGCTGTTCGACTGGGACCTCCGCCGCAACCGCGTCCACTACTCGTCCCGCTGGAAGACGATGCTGGGCCACGAGGCGGACGAGGTCGGCTCCGCGCCCGAGGAATGGCTGGGCCGGATCCATCCCGGCGACGCGGGGGAGTTCCGGCAGAGGCTGGACCGGCATCTCAGGGGCAGCGACGCCCACTTCGAGTGCGAGTGCCGCATGCGGCACCGGGACGGCACGTTTCGCTGGATGCTGAGCCGCGGCCTGGCCGTGCGGGACGAGCGGGGCGAGGCCTATCGCATGGCCGGGTCCCTGACCGACGTCAGCCGCCGCAAGGAAGCCGAGGAGCGGCTGCTCCACGACGCCCTCCACGACTCGCTGACGGGGCTCGCCAACCGAGCGTTGTTCGTGGACCGGCTGCGCCAGGCCCTCGCCCGCAGCCGGCGCCGCGAGGAGTACTCGTTCGCCGTCCTCTACGTGGACCTCGACCAGTTCAAGGTCGTCAACGACAGCCTCGGTCACCTGGCCGGCGACGAGGTGCTGGTCGCGCTCGCCCGGCGGCTGGAGACGTGCCTGCGCCCCGGCGATACGGTGGCCCGCCTGGGCGGGGACGAGTTCACCGTCCTGGTGGAGGACGTCGACGAGGTCAGCCAGGCCCTGCGCATCGCCGACCGCATCCACCAGGAGCTGCGTCCCCCGCTCAAGGTCCGCGGCCACGAGGTCTTCGCCAGCGCCAGCGTGGGCATCGCCCGCAGCGGCCCGCGCTACGCGGACGCCGAGGACCTGCTGCGCGACTCCGACATCGCGATGTACCGGGCCAAGCGGCGGGGACGCGGCAGCTCCGAGATCTTCGACGTGTCCATGCACGTCCTGGCCACGACGCGCCTCAAGATGGAGACCGACCTTCGCCGCGCGCTCGAGCGTCACGAGCTGCGGCTGCACTACCAGCCCCTCGTCTCGCTGGAGACCCGCCGCATCGCGGGCCTGGAAGCCCTCGTCCGGTGGCAGCACCCCGAGCGGGGCCTGCTCCTGCCCCACGAGTTCGTTCCCCTGGCCGAGGAGATCGGCGCCATCGCGGCTCTCGGGCGGTGGGTGCTCATGAGCGCGTGTGTCGAGGCCCGGCGCTGGCAGGAGTCGGTCCCGCCCGGTTCGCCGGTCGCGGTGAGCGTGAACCTGTCCGCCCGCCAGTTCTCGCAGTCCGACGTGCTGGCCCTCGTCGCGGAGGCCCTGGAACGATCGGGGCTGCCCGCGCCCAGCCTGCGCCTCGAGCTGACCGAGAGCGCGCTCATGGACGATCCGGCCGGCGCGGCGGCCAAGCTGGCCCAGCTCAAGCAGCTCGGCATCAACCTCGACGTCGACGACTTCGGCACCGGCTACTCGTCGCTCAGCTACCTGCGCCGCTTCCCCATCGACGCCCTGAAGATCGATCGCGCCTTCGTCAGCCGCATGGACGTGGAGGTCGAAGACCGGGAGATCGTCCGCACCATCGTGACCCTCGCCGCCAACCTGGGCGTGTCCGCGGTCGCCGAGGGGGTGGAGACGGCGGCCCAGGAAGCCCAGCTCCGCAGCTTCGACTGCCCCTATGCCCAGGGCTTCCTGTTCTCGCGCCCGGTGCCGGCCGACGAAGCGCCCGGCCTGCTCACGACCTGGACCCTCCACGGCCGAGGGTGACGAAGCCCTCCCGGCGGGCGCTCCAACGGAGCGGGTCTAGGGCTTCGGCTGAGCCGACGAGTCGTGGGACCCCTGCTCCAACAGCCGTCGAGCCTCCTCCCGCGCCTCGTCGATGGTAGTCACCGCGCCGTCGAGCTGGCGCTCGTATACCTCGCGCACGATCCGTCCCACCTCCGGGCCCGGGGCCACGCCGAGGGCCACCACGTCCCGGCCCTTCAGCAGCGGGGACGGCGGCCGCTCGGCCACGTCGAGCTGCCGCACCCGCTCCAGGAACCACTCCATGGCCGACGGCGGGAAATCGCCCGTGCGCCCCAGGCAATCCGCGCGGGCCACGCGGTACAGCAGGGCGGGCTCGCACTTCCGGGCCAGGCGCCGCAGCGCTCCGTCCGAGACGCGGTCGCGGTCGTCGTAGAGCTGTCCGGGCTTGAGGTGGTTTCCCACCAGGCCCAGGACCTGGCCCCGCACGTCGTAGCCCATCAGGGTGTGTACGTTCCAGCGGTCGAGGAGGGTGACGGTCGGGGAAAGCCCCGCCTCCTCGTGGCCACGAGAGCGCAGCCGGCCGTCCTCGAAGCGCGTCGTGGAGGGCTTGCCGAGGTCGTGACACAGCGTCGCCAGCATCACGGCCAGCGCCCGCGGCCGGTCGAGGTCCGCCGCCAGGGGGACGGCCTGGTCCAAGGCGAGCAGCGTATGCGTCCACACGTCGCCCTCGGGATGCCAGCCCGGATCCTGAGGCGTGTCGGCGAGGGGGACCAGCTCGGGCGCGACGGCCGGCAGCAGCCGCCACTCGCGCAGGAGCCCGAACCCGAGCGACGGCCGGCGCGCCTTCAGCAGCAGCTTCTCGACCTCGCCGAAGATGCGCTCGGCAGGCAGCTCGGCCAGCGGCATCGAGGCGCAGAGCCGGGCCGTCTCGGGATCGACCCGCAGCTCGAAGCGCGCCGCCAATTGCACGGCGCGCAGCGCCCGCAGCGGGTCTTCTCCGAAGCGCGCGGGGTCGACCGCGCGCAGCACGCGCGATTCCAGGTCCCGCTGGCCGGCGAAGAAGTCGAGCAGGCGCGAGGCGAAGGGATCGAACAGGACGGCGTTGATCGTGAAGTCCCGCCGGCGCGCCGCCTCCTCGGGCGCAAGCGTGGGGTCGCCTTGCACGGCGATGCCGCGATGGCCCGGCCCGACCTTCGAGTCGCGGCGCGGCAGCGAGACGTCGACCGCGCCGGGGACGCCCTCCAGGCCGGCCAGCTTGAAGACGGTGAACGCCTCGCCGACGGTGTTCACTCGGCCGAGGGACGAGAGGCTGGCCCGGAGAGACTCGGCGGGGAGTCCGAAGACCTCGACGTCGTAGTCCTGCACGGGCAGGCCGAGAAGCGCATCGCGCACGGCCCCGCCCACCAGGAGCGGCCGCCCGCCCGCCTCGCGCACGCGCTCGAGGAGCTGGCGCAAGCCGGAAGGAATCGGGAGGTTCACGCGGGATCTTAGCACGGCGCTTTCCGGCACCCGGACTTGTAAGGCTTGCTCCCGGGCCGCGCCCGGCGAAGCGCCGAGCGCGCCGGGATCGAGCTCCCCGGCGAGGCACGAGGTTTGCACTGGCCCCCACCCGGGTTCCGACCGGACCCGGGGAGGCAACGATGGCCAACCGGAGTAGGAAGAGGGAAGTCCATACGCCGTCCCCGACCGCGCTGGTCGGCGAGGCGTTGCGCACCGGAGTGGCTCCTCCGCCGAAGGCACCGCGGCGGCCGGTCGAGATCCCCAGGGATGGAGACAAGCTCCTCGTGGGCGACCCCGACGACAGCGCCCTCGACAACGCGTACGTGGGCGACGAAACGCCCGGCGGCAGCGCTCCTACCCCCGACCAGGATCGGGTGGACGATATCGGCCGCGCCTACGGGGTGCAGGACGCCGACGGTGGCCGGCTCCGGCCGACCTCCGAGGTCCTGGACGATCGCGATCGGCACCGGGCCCAGCTCGACGTGCCGGATCGGAAGCCATGAAACCGGCCTGACCCGAGGAGCCTCGATGCCCGATCGTGCCGCTCTCGTCCTGCTCGTCGCCGCCCTGGCCGCCGCCGCGGGGGCGGGCGAGCGCACCAAGACGCGCAAGCCGCGCCTGGGCCTGCGCGCCACTCCCCGCTTCAGCTTCACGCCCGCCAACGTGCTCGTCACCGCCGAGCTCAACGGCGGCGACGACGGCGAGGAGTTCTACTGCCCCGCCCTCATCTGGGACTGGGACGACGGCGGGCGCAGCGCCCATGAAGCCGACTGTCCGCCGTTCCGGCCCGGCACGCCGCTCGAGCGCCGCTTCAGCGCGGAGCACGCCTACTACCGGCCGGGCGTGTACAACGTGACGGTGCACATGCTGCACGCGAACCAGCCGCTGGCCGTGGCCAGCGCCACCGTCACGGTGCACGGACCCGGAGGCATGCCGGGCGAGTAACGGCCGGACCCGGTCAGCCTTCCGGGCCGGGCAGCGCCCGGAGCATGATGTCGAGGGCACGCTCCGCGGCTTCCTCGAGCAGGGCGGTCAGCGGCTCGGTGTTGAGCTGGAAGGCAGCGCGCAGGCACGCTTCGAGCCGCGGGCGGTCGGAGCCGACGAGGACGGGCGGCCGCGCGCCAGCCCGCACCATCAGGTGGGACGCCGCGAGGCGCCCCACGCGGCCGTTACCGTCTTCGAACGGCGCGATCTCGACGACGCGGGCCAGGACCAGCGCGCCGGCCTGGGCCGGCCGCAGCTCCCGGCTGCTCTCGACGCTCAGCCACTCCTGGAGGATCGCCAGCCGGCTGGAGATGAACTCCACCGGGGCCGGAGCCGGCCCATCGGCTCTCGTGCGGTCACGGGCGCGATATCCCGCACCCAGGCCGAGGGCGCGGTGCCAGGCCTGGAGCGCCTCGACCGTGAGGACCGCGCGCGGATCCACGGCGGCCACGGCGCGGACGAGCCCGGCCGCCGCCGCCGAGGCCGGCGCTCCGCGGCGCGCCGCGCGCACGTCATCGAGGCTCGAGACCGCGCCGGCCAGCTCGAGGCTGCCGAGGAGCTGGGACTCCTGCACCGCATCGGCCAGTCCCAGGCGCTCCGGGTCGCGGCCATCGAGCAGCCCGGCCAGCCGCTTCTCCTTCGCGGCCGCGCTCGGTCCGAGGCGCAGCATCTCGCGATTCTATCCGCCGGCGGCGGGCTGGAATAGAATGGCACCGCCCCGGGTGGAGAGAGCCATGATCCCCGACCGCGCCGTCCTCGTCGTGATCGGCGCCGCCCTGGCCTTCCCGGTCGCCGCCGGCGGGGGCAAACAGGAAGCGAAGCTGAAAAAGCCCCATCTGGAGTTGAGGGCGACCCCCCGCATGGCGTTCTCGCCGGTGAACATCTTCCTCATCGCGGAGCTGCAAGGCGGCGACGACGTCGAGGAGTACTACTGTCCGCAGCTCGAATGGGACTGGGACGACGGTGGCAAGAGCGTACAAGAGGGCGACTGCCCGCCCTTCGTGACCGGTACGAAGCTCGAACGCCGCTTCACCGCCGAGCACGAATACCGGCGGGCCGGTGTGTATAACGTCAAGGTCACGATGCGGCGGGCCAACAAGTCTCTGGCCGCAAGCACCGTTCGGATCACCGTCCGCCCCGGCCTCGGGGACCGCGCACTGTAGCGAATTCGCTGCCGCTCCTCGTGCGGGGCTGGCGGCGCGCCACTTGGGCCCGGCGCGCCTGGTTGCCCCATGGCGACACTTTTGATGTGATCGGGCGATGTCAGTCGTCCGGTCGTCCGACGCTCGGGTGAGGGGTGCGGCTGTCGCCGGCGGCGGTTCCCGATCGACCCCGCGCCACCGCGTGCTCACCACCCTCACCGTCCTGGCCACCGCGGTGGCCATGCTGGGCCTGATCGATCCCGGCCTCCGGACGATGGGCCTGGCCGGCTTCGCAATCGCCGTAGTTGCCGCGGCGGCAGCCCGGAGCCGCGGGGCCGGCGACCTGCCGGTCCTGTTGGCCCTGGCCGGCGCGGGGTTCGTCACGGCCGCCGCGGTGCGACCCGAGTTTCGCGCCGACGCCCCGGGCTACTACGCCTACCTGCGCTCGATCGTCTTCGACCACGACCTCGACTTCGCCAACGAATGGGCGCGCTGGGGCTTCCCCGCGCTCCCCCTCACGGCGACCGGCCGGCCGCCCAACCTCTATCCGATCGGGCCGGCCCTGTTCTGGTCGCCCTTCTTCGCGGTCGCCCACCTGTACGTGCTGGTCACGCACTGGCTCGGCCTGCGTCCATGGACGCCGAACGGCTACGACCGGCCGTACCTGAACGCCCTGGCCGCCGGCTCCGTCGGCGCCGTCACTGTAGGAGGCTACGCGCTGGCCCGGTCCATGGCCGGATACCTGGCCCTCCGGCAGGCCTCGATGATCGTGCTGGGCGTCATCCTCACCTCCTCGATCGCCTACTACACGTTCGTCGTCCCCGGCATGGCGCACGCGCTGACCTTCTCGGCGACGTGCTTCGTCGTGTGGGCCTGGCGCGAAGCGGAGAGAGCGCCCACCCTGCGGAGCTGGAGCCTGCTCGGCGTCTCGGTGGGCCTGGTGGCGCTCATGCGCTGGCAAGGCGTGTTGGTCGGCCTCCTGCCCGCCGCTCTCGCCGTCCACCAGCTCCGGCAGCGAGCCGTCCGGCCCGCGTGGATCGCGGCGGCGGCGGGCCTGGGTGTGCTCGCGTTCCTGCCCCAGATGCTCGCCTGGAAGCTGCTCTTCGGCCGCTGGCTGACGATGCCCCAGGGTTCCGGCTACGTCGACTGGTCATCGCCGCATCTGGTGAACGTCCTGTTCTCCGCCGAGCGGGGGTTCTTCGACTGGACGCCCCTGATGCTCGCCGGCACCCTCGGGCTCCTGCTCCTTTCGGGCCCGATGCCGATCTTCGCCGGGGCGAGCCTGGCCGTCATCGCGGCCACGGCCTGGGTGAACGGCGGCGTGCGCGATTGGGAGGCCAGCGACGCCTTCGCCGCGCGTCGTTTCGACGTGGCGATCCCGCTTGTCGCCTGGGGGCTCGCCGCCCTCGCCCGGGCGGCGACGGGCGTGCTGCGTAGGCGACCGTGGACCGCGGTGGCGGCGGTGCTGGCCGCCTTCGCCCTCTGGAACGCCGGGCTCATCCGGCTCTATCGGACCCGCGTCTTCACGGACGCGGCGCCCCTCGAGCGTCTCGCCGGCGCGCAGGCCCACCAGATCTACCGCCTCTTCGACGCCGCCGCGAGCCATCTCGGACCGCGGGCGCGGGGCTTCGTCTATGACGTCATGGTGGGCGAGTACTTCTACTACAACGTCAACCCCTCGGGGACCATCGACGTCGGCGCGGTCGACTCCCCCTGGCTGGCCGAGGGATGGTCGGGCCCCGAGCGGCGGGAGGGATGGCCGCCCTTCCGGTGGGCCCTCTACCCTCGAGCGTGCGTGCGTGTTCCCCTGCAGGGGCCCAGCGCGCTGCGCAGCTTCATCCGGCTGCGCGCTCCAGGCCGGCTCCCGGACCAGTCGGTGCGGATCGTCTGCAACGGCGCCCCCGTGGGCACGGTCGCCGTCGCCACGGAATGGACGGACGTGCCCTTCACGCTCCCCGCCGAGCGCCTCGTGCCCGGCGACAACGTGCTTTGCTTCGAGTTCGGGCGCAGTCTCCCCGGCGAGGCGGACGGCAGCTACGCCGCCGCGGTGGCCCGCGTCCAGCTTCCCTGAGGCACACCGCCGGCCGCCGAGCGACCGCCCGCGAGGCGCCTTGACCTCTCGCTCAGTGACCGGCTGGAAGGCATCGTGTTTCACGCCTTCGAGGGCAGGGCCCCCTTCGGGGACGGCGTGCAGAGCGGCGCCTGGGCGCCGGCCTATCCGCCGCTCGACATGCTCTCCAGGAAATCCTTGTTGCTCTTGGTCTTGCCGAGACGCTCGAGCAGCAGCTCCATGGCCTCGACCGGCGAAAGGGCCGAGAGGACCTTGCGCAGGATCCAGGCCCGGTTCAGCTCGTCCTTGGGGACGAGCAGCTCTTCCTTGCGCGTGCCGCTGCGGTTGATGTCTATGGAGGGGAAGATCCGCTTGTCGGTCAGCTTGCGGTCGAGGACGATCTCCGCGTTGCCGGTGCCCTTGAACTCCTCGAAGATCACGTCGTCCATCCGGGAGCCCGTCTCCACGAGGGCGGAGGCGATGATCGTCAGGCTGCCTCCCTCCTCCACGTTGCGGGCGGCCCCGAAGAACCGCTTCGGCCGCTGCAGGGCGTTGGAGTCGACGCCGCCGGAGAGGACCTTGCCCGACGGGGGCACGATCGTGTTGTACGCGCGGGCCAGGCGGGTGATCGAGTCGAGGAGGATCACCACGTCCTTCTTGTGCTCGACCAGGCGCTTGGCCTTCTCCATCACCATCTCCGCCACCTGCACGTGACGGTCGGCCGGCTCGTCGAAGGTGGACGAGATGACCTCCCCGTGCACCGACCGCTGCATGTCGGTGACCTCCTCCGGGCGCTCGTCGATGAGCAGCACGATGAGGACGATCTCCGGGTGGTTGGTGGTGATGGCGTTGGCGATGGCCTGCAGCAGCATCGTCTTGCCCGTCCGGGGGGCGGCCACGATGAGGGCGCGCTGACCCTTGCCGAGGGGCGTCATGAGATCGAGGATGCGCGGCGAGAGGGCGTCCGCGATCGTCTCGAGCTTGATCCGCTGCATCGGATAGAGCGGCGTGAGGTTGTCGAAGAAGATCTTCTCCTTCGACTTGTCGGGGGGCTCGAAGTTGACCGCGTCGACCTTGATGAGCGCGAAGTAGCGCTCGTCCTCCTTCGGGGGCCGGATCTGGCCGCTGATGGTGTCGCCGGTCCGCAGGTCGAACTTCCGGATCTGCGAGGGCGAGACGTAGATGTCGTCCGGGCCCGGCAGGTAGCAGTACTCCGGGGCGCGGAGGAAGCCGAACCCGTCGGGCAGGATCTCGAGCACGCCCTCCGAGAAGATGAGCCCTTCCTTCTCCGCCTGCGCGCGCAGGATCTGGAACACCAGCTCCTGCTTCTTCATGGTCGCCGCTCCGGAGATGTCGAGCGACTTCGCCACGTGGGCGAGCTTGGTGATGTTCATCTCCTTGAGCTCGGCGAGGTCCAGCCTGCCCCCGCGGTCGAGCGCGGCTCCCGGCTCCGGCCGGGGTGCGCTCACCGGCGGCCGGTCAGGTGCAGGATCCGGACGCGCGGCGGAGGAGGCGGTGGCCGCCGGCGGCTCCGGGACCGGGGCCGGAGCCGAGCCGCCGTCAGGCTCCACGGTGGCGATCGCGGCTGGCGCATCGTCATCGTGCGTTCGCTCGGCGACGATTCCCGCGCCCGCGGCGCCGGCGGGAGGCGGCTCCACGTCGTTCCCGTCCCCGGCCGCGCCGTCGTCCGGCGCCTCGCGGGAACGGTTCCTCGACCCGTCCCCCTTCGGCGGGCGGCCGCGGCGGGGTGGGGGGGGGGTCTTGGGGGGCGAAGACGGATCTTCTTGGCTCATGGCAAAAGCCGGAAGAAGGGCGAGGGGGAGGCGGACCTGCCGTCCGCAAAAACGTGACGAATGACGTAACAATAGTGAACCCTGGGGAGCCTGTCAACCCCCTGTCAAGGCAACGGCGGCGCCAGCCGGTCGGCGACCAGGCAGCGATCGATCGCCTCCGCCGCGACCCGGTTCCCCTCGGCATTCCAGTGGGGGTCGTTGTCGCGGCACTTGGGAAAGGCAGGATCGGCGAGGAAGCTCTCGCGCAGCGAGTGGACCGGGAAGCTCACCGTGCGCGCCTGGCCCTCGAAGTAGGCGAAGGGCACGAGCAGGCCGGGGGCGTCGGCGGGAAAGACGCGCCGCTCGGGGTCCCGCGGCGCCTCTCGCGGGTCGTACTGCTGGTAGCGCGGAAAGACGAAGAGGGCATAGCGGGCCCCCATCGCGCGTGCCACCCGCTCCGTCTCCCGGATGGCCTCCCAGCTCGTGCTGAAGTACGGCTCGGAGACCCCGGCCGGCTCGAACAGGAAGAAATAGCGCGGGCCGGGAACGGAGGAGGCCGGCTCGCTGCCCGCCCAGCGGAGGCGCTCCCGCAGCCACGCCCCGTAATCGTCGACCCCGAGGGCCAGGCTCGCCCCGACGCCGAAGGCTCGGAAGATCGAGACCTCCGCTCCGTCCGCGCCCATCCTCTCCAGCTTCCGCCGGGCCACGAGGTCGTCGTGGAAGTCGGTCATGTCGAAGCCCTGCACGATCAGGCCGGGCTTGTACTTCGCGCCGATCGCCCGGAGCTGGCGCGCCTGCAGCACCGGGGAGGAAGACACCCACCCGAAGTTCGCCACCCGGACGCGGCGGGCGGGCGAGCGAGCCTGGAGCCGGTGCTCGAGCAAGCTCGGCCAACGCTCCGCCTCGGGCAGGTGGGGGTTGGCGGTGAAGGAGTCGCCCAGGCAGACGACGTTGAAGTCGTCCTTGCGGAACTCGCGGGAGGTGAGCCGCGAATAGACGCCGTCCTCGTTGGCGCCGCCCTTGTTCGGCCGCGGGCGGTGGTCGACGTCGAGGGAGTAGAGCGGCACGACGAGCCGCCGCATCAGGAGGGGCCCGGCCAGGGCCAGCGCCGCCAGGCAAGCCGCGATGGCCAGGCCGAGCGCCAGCAGGTCCCGCCACCGGCGGACGAGACGAGGCGCGGAGACGAGGGCGAGCAGCGGCAGCCACACGATCCCGAGCTGGGCGAGGTGGCGGGCCAGCCGGCCGGGGGCGCCGCCGACGAGGCCGGCGGCGACCGCCGAGGCGGCGAAGGTGGCCAGGCCGAGGACGAGCCCGCGGCCGGCCAGGCCAGGCCCCGCCAGCGGACCGCGGGCGAGGATGGCCAGGACGACGAGCATCGGCAGCCAGAAGAGCCAGACGCGGCCGAGCTCCTCGAGCATCCGCATCCCGTTCGTGAAGAGCAGGCCGACGATCGCCAGGGACAGCAGGCAGGTGAGGGAGGCCTCGACCAGGCCGCGGACGAGGCCGGCCCCGGGCCGGCTCAAACCGCGGGGGCCGTCGCCGGTGCGGCCGCCTCGCCCCGTGGGCGCGCCGCCCACGCGAAGAGGGCGACCAGCAGCGCGCCGTGGAGGACCGCCACCAGGATGGTCAAGTCGAACCCGGGCGCCAGGCGGAGCTGCTCCACGAAGCGCAGGCTGGTGATCCGGCGGCCGAGGCCGGCGACGAGGAAGAGGTTCAGGAAGAGGAACCCCGACGCGGCGGCGACGAGGGCGCGCGCCCGCGGCCACGCGCCGAGCAGCAGGGGAGCCAGGACCACGGCCAGGAACGTGTGGTTCTCGTGGACGCTGGTCGCGAAGAAGGCGTAGGCGTGGACCTGGAGGATCACCGACAGCGGGATGATGCGGCGGTCGGCGGCCGGCCACCGCCGCATCAGGAGCAGGATGCCGGCGGTGGCCCCCAGGACGGCGGCCCGGGCGACCGGACGCGGGTCGAACCCCGCCCACTCACGGAACTCCTCCGCCGAGTGGATGCGGGCCAGCGGCCGCCGTCCCTCCTGCGTCCGGTCCATCGCCCATCCGGCCGCCCACCACAGGTTCAAGCCCTGGGCGGAGAGGGCGCTCTGGGTCGCGGTGCGGCGGCAGCCGTCGAGCGCGGAGAGGAGGTGCCCGGCGCTCCACCAGGGGAGGAGGACGAGCGCCGCCACGCCGAAGGCCCCCGGCGTGGCGCGCAGCCAGTCCCGGGGGCGCGCCTCGCGGGCCATCACGAAGAGCAGGGCCGGCAGCAGCAGCGCTCCCTGCGGCTTCACCAGGCCCGTCGCGACCACCAGCGCGGCGGCGGCGGCATATCGCTTGCGCGCGAGGGCGAGCACGGCGGCCAGGGCCAACGCGCCGAAGACGGGGTCCGGGTAGCCGAGCACGGGCGCCGCCAGCAGCACGGCCGGGTTGAGCCAGAAGGCGAGGCCGCGCCGGCGGCCGTCGTCGTCCGGAGCGCTCCGACCGAGCATCACCGCGATGGCGAGGCTCCCCAGCAGCGGGACCAGGTTGATCACCGCGTTGAAGAGCGGCCGGTTGGGCATCTCCGGACGCAGCACGCGGTAAAGCTTGCCCGCCGCCCACAGGACGAGGAGGCTCCCCGGCGGGTAGTCGACGACGAAGGTCCCGTTCTCCCAATCGATGCGGGTCCGGGGCAGGTTGGCCGCGGTGAGGAGTCCCCACGCCGACCCCGTCTCGGCCCGGGCGACGCGCAGCATCTCGTGGTCCGGGGGCCCGTAGATGCCGGCCAGGCCGGCCGAGGCCGCGCGCGCGGCCCAGGCCTTCTGCACCTCGGTGTCGAACGTGCCCCACAGGGGCAGAGCGGCGAGACGAAGGAGGAGACCCAGCGCCAGGAGGAGCGTCCCGCGGCGGGTCATCCGCAGAGCAGGCCCGACCTGCGGCTGCACCGGCCGTGTACACTACCATGCCGGTTACGCAGCCGCGAACATCGGAACTTGAGAGACAAGCACGCGCTCGGCCGCGAGGCGCTGGCCGCCCTCTTCTTCGTCGCCCTTTCGATCGCGGCCACCCGGCCGCTGGCCGCTCTCGGCCGCACGCACGTGCTCGGCCACCTCGACGTCCTGGTCGACCTCTGGACCGTGCACTGGCTCACCACGCACTTCTTCGAGCCGGGCCAGATCTTCCAGGGCAACATATTCCAGCCCGCCCATCACGCCGTGCTCCACTCGGACCTCTCCCTGGGGACCGTGGTCCTGCTGCTTCCGTTCCGCCCCTTCGTGCGCGATCCGGTCCCCCTCGTGAACCTGGCCGTCCTGCTCGCGCTCGCCTTCGCCGGCTGGGCCTTCCACGCCCTCGGCTACGTCCTCACCGGCGACCGGTGGGCAGGCCTGCTCTGCGGCGTCCTCGCCGCCTTCAGCTCGCACCAGATGCGGCACCTCTATCACCTCAACCTGCTGTCCACGGGCTGGCTGGCCCTCTTCCTCCTCGGCCTGCACCGCACGGCGCAGCGGCCCACGGTCGCGAGCGTGGGCCTCACCGGGGTGAGCTTCGCTCTCAGTGCGCAGTCGAGCGGTTACTACGGCGTCGCGGCCCTCGTGCTCGCGGCCGTCTTCGCAGCGGTGCATCTGCGCCGGGTCGCCCGGCCCAAGGCGCTCGCCGGGCTGGCCGCCGCCGCCGCGCTGGGGACGCTGCTGACCATTCCCTACCTGCTCGCCTACCTGGACACGAGCCGCGAGCAGGGACTCCGGCGCAACATCAACATGTCGGCTTCCATGGCCTTCCATCCCGGCGAGGACCTGACGAGCGACGCCTATGCCTACCGCTGGCTTTCGGCCCGGGAAGGCGAGCGCCTCTTCCCGGGCCTCCTCGCGCTCGGCCTGGGGGCGGTGGCCGTGGCGCGGCGCCGCCCGGGCGCGCTCTTCTATGGGGCCGCCTTCCTGGTCCTCGTCCTGCTGTCGCTGGGCCCGAGGCTGGAGGTCGGCGAGGGCAGCGTCCCGCTGCCGTACCGCTGGCTCTTCGCGGTGCCACCCTTCGACGGCATGCGCCACCCGTACACCTTCGCCGCGGTCGCCCTCTTCGTGCTCGCGGTCCTCGCCGCCCTCGGCTGGTCGGGGTCGCGGCTGGCGGCCCGGCCGGGGGCGGGCCCCCTCGTCGTGCTGCTGGCAGTCGGGGAGACGCTGAGCCCCGCGCCGCTCTTGCGCGCGATCCCGGCCGGCGTGCCCCCGGCCTACGAGCTCGTCCGGCAGCGGCCCCCGGCGCCGATCCTGGAGGTTCCCGTCTTCGCTCCCGAGACGCTCGTGTGGGCGGCCCGCCACGGCCTGCCCGTGGTCAACGGCCAGGGCTCGGCGTTCGTGCCCGCCGGGACGCGCATCATCGCCCGGCTGGTCGAGAACCACTGGGTGCGGGCGGTGCCGTCCGATGTCGACGCCAGCAAGCCCGGCCTCTACCTGGCCGACATCTTCCCCGCCCTCTACGTGATCATCCCCGCGGTGCGCAAGCCGGAATTCCGGGGGCTGGCGGCCGCCTTCGACCGCGCGCGGCTGTTCGCCGTCGTCGCCCAAGCGGCCGACGGAGACCGGATCTACGAGCTGCGCCGGGAACGCCTCACGACGCCGGCTCGAAGCGCAGAGCCGCCAGCCGAGGACCAGGAGCCGGAGGCGGAGCCGCCGCCCAGGTGAGCTCGAGGCGCTCGACCGCGTCGGGGAGGCCCGCGGGCAGGGCCCACGACAATTCGCCGGCGCCGACCAGGGGATCATCCAGCCGGCGGCCATCCAGGTGGGCCACCGATGAGCCGACGGCCACGACCTCGAGCACGAGCCGCAGCGGCTCGCTCGAAGGCCGGCGGAAGAGCACGGTCGAGCGCGATGCGCTCGGCGCGCGCCACGTCCGGCCGTCGGACGGCATCGGCGTCGTCCAGCCGCTCTCGAAGTACACGCGCGACTCGGGCGCTCCGGCCTCGATCCGCCATGGCAACGCTGGCAGCGCGCTCGGCTCGACCCGCAGCAGCAACCGCTCCCCGTCGTCCTGGACCCGCGTCACCGGAAGCACCTGCTGGAGATAATCCAGCACGCCGCGGTCGGCCAGCGACCGCTCGACGACGAGGTAGCGCAGGGCGAGGAAACGCGCGACCCGTGGCGCCGCCACCCTCTCGCGCTCGAGCAGCTCGCGGCCGAGCTCGAGCCGGCCCTTGCGCATCTCGACCAGGGGGCGCACGAGGGGGAGGCCGAAGAAGTAGCTCATCTTCTCGACCGGGACGCGGGCGGCGGTGCCGATGAAGATCCGCTTCCCGTGGATCGTCTGGTCGTACATGATCCGGCCCGGCACCTGGTCGATCCCCGGCAGCTCGGCCACGCTGAAGTCGCCGGGCTCCCGCGCGATGCGCGCGAACGCCTCCGGAGCGCCGGCCTGGAAGAGCGGCACCGGCAGCGCCAGGTACTCGGCCACCATCAGCGCGGCAGCGCCGAGGGTGAGACCGAGGCGGGCGGAGCCGCCGCGCACCCTGGCCATCCACGACGTCCAGCCGGCGGAGAGGAGGACCGCGAGGGCGAGCACGAGCAGGATGGAGAAGCGCGACGGCGCGCGGAGGTGCTCGAGGAGCGGCACATTCTGCAAGAGGACGAAGGGCAGGCGTACGCCCGTGTCGCGCCCGGCCACGCGCAGCGAGGGACCGAGGCTCAGCACGAAGGCGCAGGCGGCGAGCAGGAGCCAGAAGCCGAGCTGCCGGCGGGATCGCCGGTCCAGCGCGGCGATGAGGCCGGCGGCGAGGAGGAAGTAGCCCGGGAAGACGGTCGTGTCGGTCAGGTCGGGATCGAAGGCGCGGCCGATCCGCGCTCCAAGCAGACTCTGGGCCGGACCCGGCCGCACGTAGGCGGCCAGGTCCGCCACGTAGCGGCCGGCCCCCGGATAGGGCAGGTAGCGCCAGGACGCCAGGTCGCGGCGGGCCTCGATCATCAGCGGCAGCAGCAGCACCCCCGCGGTGAGACCCACGACCGCGGCCCGGAGCAGGACTGTCCCCGTCCGCCGAGCCCGCGTCGCCAGCGTCCAGCCGCCGAAGAGGACCGAAAAGAGCGCGAGGAAGACCAGGTAGCTGAGGTTCGTGTAGCCGCAGGCCGCGGCCACGACGCCCGCGACCAGGGCCAGGCCGAGCCGTGGGCCCGGGGCCTGCATGAGGGTCACGAAGACGAGGGCATAGAGCGGGATCCATTCCGTGCTGAGCAGGTCGTAGTGTCCCGCGAGCCGGGCCAGACGGTAAGGACAGAATCCGAAGGCCAGCCCGGCGAGGAACGCCCCCTCCAGCCCCGCCCCGAGCCGGCGGCACAGGAGGAACGCGGCCACGGCGGAGGCGACGAACGTGGCGCAAACGATCAGGTTGGCCGCGGCCACCGGCCCCACGAGCGGGCTCAGCGGGATGAACGCCATGCCGTGCAGCAGGGCCAGGGTGTGGAGGGCGAGCCCGACGCCGACCGGGTAGAAGATCCAGTCCGTGCGCAGCGGGCTCGTGTGCAGCTCGACGACGGCCTTGCGCACCCACCACAGGTTCCAGAGATAGACGCGGGCGTCGCCGCCGCTCTGGCCGACGTGATGGGTGAACAAGAAGTAGGGCAGCGGCCAGGTGAAGAGAGCGGTGAGGGCGATGTAGGCGAGGGCGACGAGCCCGGCCCTCCTCAAGCGGTCGATCTCATCGCGGGCGGCCCGAGGTCCGCCGCAGCTTCAACCAGTCCACCGCCACCGCGGCGTCCTTGCCCCGGTAGTCCGGGAGGTCCTGGCGTGGGCTCGCCGAGTAGACGAGCGCGACGTCGTTGAGGCCGGGGTGGACGGCCGACGACGGGATGCGGAAGGCGTATTCGCCCCACGCGGGCGGTGCCGCCGTCTCTCCCACGGCCTGGCCGTTCACCTCGATACTCACCCTCACCGGCAGCTCGGGCCGCTCGGCTCGGAGGCGAAGGGCGGCGTCGAAGTCCCCCACCGTCCGGATGGGGACGCGCAGCCACGAGCGCCGTCCCTTCGAGCGCCGGAACGTCGTCTCGCCCTCCGTCTCGGGGGGGTACCAGTTGTGGCCCACGACGATGGGCAGGTCGGCCGGCTCGCTGCCGAGGTCGATGACGCCCCCGAGGGACCGCGCTCCCTCGTCGAGCCAGACGCCTTTCAGGCTGTCGTAAGCGAGCGTCCAGAGCGGAGCCGGGAGCAGGCGGGTCTCGAGCAGGCCCCGGTACAGCACGTCCACCTGGGCGGGGGCGAGTCGCTCCAGGCTGAGCGCCTGGCTGCGGGGCGCCACCAGCTCGCCGTTGTAGATGTAGGCCAGCCCCTGGTTCCAAAGGACCAGCACGGCGACGACGCCCGTCGCCAACGCCAGCGGATGGCGGCGGACGAAGGCCAGCGCCTCGCCGAGCCCCAATCCGAACAGAGGCGTCAGCCCCAGCAGGCGGCGCTGGCCGAACGCCTCCGAGCCCCACCAGTCTCCCATGGAGGCGTTGACCGCCACCGCCAGGACGAAGACCAGGACGAAGTACGCGGCCAGGCGCGCGTCACGTCTCAGCCAAAGCAGCCAGCCGGCGCAGGAGGCCAGATACAGTGGCGTCCAGGTGAAGAGCCCATGCCGTGGCGACAGCACCAGCTCGAGCCACGCGAGCTGGAGGCTGAAGCCCGGTCCCTGGCGGGCGAGCGCCCCCACGAAGTCGCCGCCCCAGAGACGGGCCCAGACGGCGGCCTGCAGGAGCGCCCCTCCCACGGGGGCGGCGGCGAAAGCGGCGATGAGACGTCCCGAGTCGCGCCTACGCTCCACCGCCAGGTCGAGCAGCGGCAGGGCCAGCAACACGGCGTCCTGGATCCGGACGAGGCTCAACAAGGCCCCCGCCGCGCCCAGGAGGGCCCAGTGGGCCGGTCGGGGGCTGCCCCGGAACCTGAGCCACGCCGCGACGAACAGCGTGGCCAGGAAGGCCGAGGCGCCGTGAGACATGGAGGGGTTGGCGATGGCGTAGAAGAAGAGGGGCGTCGCCCACCAGATCGCCAGCGTCGCGAGGAGCGCAATGGCCGGGCCGTAGAGCCGGCGCAGCATGGCCTCCAGCACCGCCAGGCCCAGCACGCTGTAGACGTAGGTCGCCGAGGTGACCGCCGACTGGTAGGGCGTCGAGAACCCGTCGGGGCGCAGCGGCGCGCCGAGCAGCGAGGCCAGCGCGACCACCGCGTGGACGAGCAGCAGCGGGGGCAGCCACACGAGCGAGACGCCGATCGGGACGCGGCTCGTGACCTGGCCTCGCGGCGAGAGGACCGGCCGCGCGCCCAGGCCCTGGAAGTCGTTGGCCAGGTCGAGGTCGCGATCGAAGATCGGCGAGTGGTCCAGGACGTAGTATTCGAACCCGTCGCCCCCCAGCCGGGAGTAGACCCCGGGGAGCTGGGCGAGCGCCACCATGACCAGCGACAGCCGCCCGGCGTCGAGCCAGCGTGCGGGAGGGCCGCCCAGGAGTACCGCGGCCACCGCCGCCAGGGCGGCCAGGATGGAGACGGCGGTAAGGATCACGGCCGGCGCGCCGGAATCCACGGCCACCTTGGCCGCCCAGCACCCGACGGCCAGGACGAGGAAGACGGCTTCGGCGCGCCGGCGCATCGATCAGTCCATGCCCGCCTCTACGCGCGCTCGACTACCATGGCCACGCCCTGACCGCCCCCGATGCAGAGGCCGGCCAGGCCGAGGCGCGCCCCGCGCGCCTTCAGGGCGTGGAGGAGGGTGACGAGGATGCGGGCGCCCGAAGCGCCGATGGGATGGCCGAGCGCGATGGCGCCGCCGTTCACGTTGACCTTCGCCGGGTCCAGCCTCAGCTCGCGCAGGACGGCCAGGCTCTGGGCGGCGAAGGCCTCGTTCAACTCCCACAGCTCGATGCGGTCGGCGGGCAGACCGGCCTTATCGAGCGCCTTGCGCACCGCGGGCACGGGGCCGACGCCCATCACCCTCGGATCGACCGCCGCCGACGCGTAGGCGACGATCCGCGCCAGCGGCTTCAGGCCGAGGCCCCTCGCCCTCTCCCCGCCCGCCACGACCAGCGCCGCGGCGCCGTCGTTGATCCCGCTCGCGTTGCCGGCGGTCACGGTGCCGTCCTTCTTGAAGGCGGGCTTGAGCGTGCCGAGCGCCTCCGCCGTCGTGCCCGGCCGCGGATACTCGTCGGTGTCGACGGCCTTCACCTCGCCCTTCTTCTGCGCGACCGGGACGAGGACGATCTCCTCCCTGAAGCGTCCTTCGCGGATGGCCGCCCCGGCCCGCGCCTGACTCTCGGCGGCGAAGGCGTCCTGGTCCGCGCGGCTGATCCGGTAGCGCTCGACCAGGTTCTCGGCCGTGACGCCCATGTGGATGTCGTGGAAGGCGTCGGTCAGCCCTTCGTGGAGCATGTGGTCGACGACCTTCCCATGGCCGAGCCGCTCACCCCACCGCGCGCCGGGAAGGAGGAAGGGGGCGCCGCTCATGCTTTCCATGCCCCCGGCCATTACCACCTCGGCGTCGCCGCACCGGATGGCCTGCGCGGCCAGCATCACCGCCTTCAGCCCCGAGCCGCAGACCTTGTTCACGGTATGGGCGGGGACGGTCTCGGGCAGCCCGGCCTTGATCGCGCACTGCCGGGCCGGGTTCATGCCGATCCCGGCCTGGAGGATGCAGCCGAGGACCACCTCGTCGACCTGGTCGGGGCGCGCCCCCGCACGCCGCACCGCCTCCCGCACCGCGACCGTCCCCAGCTCCACCGCCGAGACGTCCTTGAAGGCGCCGCCGAAGCTGCCGATCGGCGTCCGGCACGCGGAAAGGATGACGACCTCGGTCATGGCCATAAGCAGAGCACCCCGCTCACGAAGTTTGCCGGAGGCTGTCCGTCGGAGAAGGATAGACCTTCGATGCGGCTCTGCTCAACCCGAGGCGCCGCGTCCACCGGGGCGTAGAATCGCCGGCCGAACCGAAGCAAAGGGAGGAACCGTCGCAGCTCATGAGGGCGCGATTGCTGGTCGTCGATTTCCCGGGCCCGCCAGACCATGCATTCATGCGGTGAGCTGATGCGGCGCTTTCTCGCCTTCGCCCTGACGGTCGGGCTTTCCGCATATGCCGTGGCGTGCGGAACCCCGCTGCCGTCCTTCGCCGACTCGTACGGGTGCGGGGTCAAGGTCCAGCTCGAGCCCACTCCGGGCACGTGTGGCGTCTGCGTCCCGGCGCCGTCGTCATGGGGGATCATCCACCGGACGGTCGCCGGCTTGTGCGGCCTCGGCTGAGGGGCGTGGAGAGGGCGGTCTCCGATGCGGGTGCACGACCCCGAGGCGCACGCGCTCCGTCGGGGGCTGGGCGTTCTCGACCTGGCGTGCGCGGCGTTGCTCGTCGTGATGGTGCTCTGGTACAGCTTCCGCTTCGTGAGCTTCTCCCACTATCCCGAAGAGGACGCCGCCATGCTCCTCCGCTATTCCGAGCACGTGGCGCAAGGGCAGGGGGTGGTGTGGAACGTCGGGGAGAAGCCGGTGGATGGGGCCACGGACTTCCTGTTCATGATCGTGGTGGGATGCCTGATCCGGGCCGGCTTCTCCGTCACCCACGCCGCCCAGGAGACCGCGCTCGTCTGCCACACGCTGACCGTGCTGGGCATCTTCCTGGGGACCCGGGCGCTCTCGGGCGGCCGGCGGGCCGCGGCCGCCGTGTCGGCTGCCTATCTCGCCGTCGGGCCCGGCCTGCGCTACGCGGCCGCGTCCTACGGGACGCCGCTGACCGCGCTGCTGGCCCTGGCGACGTGGCTGGTGGCGATGCGGGTGGAGGTCAGCCCGCCCCAGGGCGCCCAGGACTGGGCGCGCCTGCTCGGCGCCTGCACCGCCCTGCTGGGGATGGCGCGCCCGGAAGGCGCGTTGCTTGGACTCTTCTGCTTCGCCACCGTGGTGCTCCTCCGGGACCGCGGCGAGCGGAACGACGTCCTGAAGGCTTTTTGCTCCACCTTCGTTCCTCTGGGCCTCGTCTGCTTCACCTGGCACTGGAGCTGCTTCGGAGACCCGCTGCCGAACCCCTTCTACCGCAAGGCGGGCGGCGCGCCGCACTGGTACGCGCTAGCGCGCGCCTTCCTGAACATCGCCAGCCTGGGCGGAGTGTTCCTGGCCGTGCTGGCCGCGGGCCCCCTCTTCCGCCGGACGCGGCGGGCCAGCCTGGTCGCCCTCGTCCCCGTGGCCGCCTTCGGCGCGATCTGGGTCCTCGTCTCCGACGAGACGAACTACTTCATGCGCTTCCGGTACCCGGTGCTGCCGCTCATCCTCGTGTCGGCCGTTCCTGTCGGTGAGAACCTTGCCGAAGGGGTCCTACGCCGTCTGCGAGGGAGGGGCCGGGTGCTCCGGGCGACGCTCGCGGCGGCGGTCGTATCCGTCGCGCTCGGCGTCGTCGCAGTCCAAGAGCGCCACTCGGCCCGCATCGAGCCCCGGCGGATCGGCCTCTACGACGTGGCCCTGCGGCTCCGGCCCCTCAGCTCCCGGAGTTACGCCCTCGCCACCACCGAGGCCGGCCTGCTGCCTCTCTACTCGCGCTGGCGGGCCATCGATGCGTGGGGCCTCAACGATTCCTGGATCGCTCACCACGGGGGCATCACCGAACAGTACCTTGACCGCTACCGCCCCGAGGTGATCATGTTCCACGCCTACTTCACCGCGGACGGCGTGGAGGAGTCCTCCGACACCCGGGAGCGCGGGCTGGGGCCGTCCTGGTCGGCCATGGTCGAGACGCTCAAGCGGTATGCCGAGCAGAGGGGCTACGTGCAGGCGGCGGTGTTCGCCCGCTCCACCGACGCTCATTACTACTACGTGCGGCCGGACTTTCCCGAGAGCGAGAAGGTCATCGGCGCCATCCGCGCTACCCGCTACCGCTGGGATGGCGAGTTGCTGCGGCCGGGCCCGACGCCGCCGGGCCGGGGCCCGGGCTGAGCCCGCGCAGCAGCCCTCGTTCCAGGATCGCCCGGCCTACCTCCTCTCCCACGCGTCCGCACATGGCAGCCGTGTAGTGAATCTCGTCCACATAGAGCGGCTCCGAGACCCTGTCCTGCATGTCGGCCGCCCAGAGGAGGTCGCGTCCGGGCGGCTCGCGCCGCAGTCGCTCGGCCAGGCGGGGATACCCGAAGGCCGAATAGTTGTTCTGCTGGAAATCGAAATCACCGAAGAGGTGGTATCGGAGCTGGTAGTGATAGGTCGGCACCGGCTGCACGACGAACAGCACGGGCACGCCGTAGGCGGCGGCGGTGGCGGTGATCAGCCGCCGGTTGGCGAGATAGCGCTCGATGCGGCGCTCGAGCAGGGCGGGATCGTCGTAGGCCGAGGCGAGCTCCTCCGGGCGGCGGCGGGGCATGCGCCTCGCCTTCCAGCGCTCGACGAGCGTGGCCAGGGGCAGCTCCCCGGTGAGGACCTTGATCGCCGAGGAGACCGGCGCGTCCATGGCCCGCCGCAGGATGGCGGAAGGCCAGGGCACCGCGATGGCGAACTCGTTGAGGCCGTCGATGAACACGGCCAGGTGGGGAACGTGGCCCGCGGCCAGAAGCTCCTGGAGGAGGATCCGCTCCTGCGTGGAGTAGTAGCCCGCACTCCCGAAGTTGTAGCAGGCGAGGCGTCGCGGCCCCAGCCGGGGGCCGAGCCAGGCCTGCAGGCCCGAAACGACCGTCTCGTCGTCGGCGACTCCGTAGCTGAACGTGGTCGACCCGCCGAACACGAAGACGTTCGCCCGCGCCGGGTCGGGCGGCCAGGGCCCCTGGTCGCGCGACTGCCGGAAGCCGGCGGCGTCCACGTTGACGAAGCGACCCCGGTAACGGCGCTCGCCGGTCACCGTGAAGGGCTTGAAGGCGGCGGGCCGGTGCCACGTCTCACCCAGCAGATCGCGCACCTCCTCGCGCGTGCGGCCGGGGTAGACGGTCCCCAGGGAACGCGGCCCGTAGGTGAAGGTGACGGGGTCGTCCGGCATCGCCTGGAGGGCCAGCCAGGCCACGGCATTCAGGGCCACGAAAAGGGCCAGGCCGTGAAAGAGCGCGAGGACGCCTGTCGTGTACCGGCCCCTCTCCACCGGGGTCAGGGAGTTGGAGGAATGCTCGCGGACCTTCAGGGCTCCATCTTCTTCACGCCCGACTCCGGAACGACCAGCGCCGTCCCGGTCGCCTTGCGCACCGCCTCGACCGTCGTGTCGGGGGCGATCTCGCGCAGCAGCAGCCCGTCGTTCGTCACCTCGATGAGGGCCATGTCGGTCACGACGAGGTCCACGCAACGCTGGCCGGTGAGGGGCAGCGTGCAGTGGTGGAGGATCTTCGGGCTTCCGTCCCGCGCGGTGTGCTCCATCGTGACCACGACCCGCTTCGCGCCGGAGACGAGGTCCATGGCTCCCCCCATGCCCTTGACCATCTTGCCGGGGATCATCCAGTTGGCCAGGTTGCCTTCGCGATCGACCTGCAGGGCGCCGAGGATCGTCAGATCGACGTGGCCGCCGCGGACCATCGCGAACGAGTCGGCGCTCGAGAAGTACGACGTGCCGGGCAGCTCGGTCACCGTCTCCTTGCCGGCGTTGATGAGGTCGGGGTCCTCCTGGCCCGGCTCCGGGTAGGGCCCCACGCCGAGCATGCCGTTCTCGGAGTGGAGGACGATGGACACCCCCGGGGGAACGTAGTTCGAGGCGAGGGTCGGCATGCCGATGCCGAGGTTGACGTAGTCGCCGTCACGCATCTCCTTCGCCGCCCGGCGCACGATGCGCTCGCGCCTCGTGTCGGTCTCGGCGGCCGCCTGGCCGCGCAGCGTCCGCTTCTCGATCCGCTTCTCGTAGCCCTTTCCCTGGAAGATCCGCCGCACGAAGATGCCGGGGGTGGTCACGGCGTGGGGGTCGATGCCGCCCGCCCCGACCAGCTCCTCGACCTCGGCGATCGTGGTGCGCGCGGCCATCGCCATCATGGGGGCGAAGTTCCGGGTCGTGCGGCGGAAGAGCAGGTTGCCCATCGGGTCGCCCTTCCAGGCCTTCACGAAGGCGTAGTCGGCCCGGAGCGCCGTCTCCATCACGTGGGGCCGGCCGCCGAACCAGCGGACCTCCTTGCCCTCGGCGATGACGGTCCCGTAGCCGGTGGGCGTGAAGAAGGCGGGCACGCCGGCGCCCCCGGCCCGGATCCGCTCCGCGAAGGTCCCCTGCGGGTTCAGCTCCACCTCGATCTCTCCGGCGAGGAACATCTTCTCGAACACCTTGTTCTCGCCCACGTAGGTCGAGACCATCTTCCTGACCTGCCGGTTCTGGAGCAGGAACGTGATGCCGAAATCGTTGGTGCCTGCGTTGTTGCTCATCAGGGTCAGGTCTTTGGCGCCCTGGTCCCGCAGGGCGGCGATGAGGTTCTCGGGGATCCCGCACAGACCGAAGCCGGAGACCATGATGGAGGCGCCGTCGGGGACGTCGCGCACCGCCTCCGCCGCGTCCTTCACCAACTTGTTCATGGAAAAGTCTCTCCGCGGCCCGCAAGGACGCCGACCGGGCGATGATAGCAGAAGGAAAAGGAGGTCCCCATGGCGCGAGCGATCGACTCCCCCGAGCGGAGGCTGCCGGCCCTCGATCCGACGCGCGATCCCCAGAAGCCCGGACCTCCCGGCGCGCCGCGCGACTCCCGCATGCCGCCCCCCGCGACGCTGCCCGACCGCGCGCCCACGAAAGGCTCGGTGCCGTCCTCCCCCTACGACGCCACCCGCGAGCCCGCCGATGGCCGGTCGGACCCCGACGACAAGGGCCGGCGAGACGAGGACGGCCTCTAGCTACCGACGGCGGCGCAGCGCGCGCAGGAAGCCGGCCAGCGCGCGGTCGGTCTCGCGACGGTTCTCGGCGAGGATCTCCCGCCACAGGCCGGGCGGGCTGGCGGCGAGCCTCGTCATGCCGGCGAAGCCAGGGCCCGCGACGGTCAGGCGCCGGACCGCGAGCGGATCGGCGCGGGCCGCGTCGAGAAGCGCCCACGAGACGAGCTGCGGCACGTGGCTCAGGAACGCGACCACCCGGTCGTGCTCGGCCGCGTCCATGCGCACCGGCCGCGCGCCCGCGGCGCGGGCCAGCCGGCGGACGGCGGCCAGGGCCCGGCCGGCGCCCCGCCGGCCCGGGCAGAGGATCCACGAGCGCCCACGGAAGACGCCGGCCTCAGAAGCGCGGAAGCCCGATCCCTCGTTCCCCGCCATCGGATGGCCGCCGACGAAGGCGAGCCCGAGCCGGTCGGCCTCGCGGACGATCGGCGCCTTCACGCTGCCGACGTCGGTGACGACGAGGCCCGAGCGCGCCCGGCGGGCCACCCGGCGGAGCAGGCGCAGGTTGACCGAGGGAGGCGCGGCCAGCACGAGCACGTCCGCCGATCGCGCCGCCTCCTCCGGCCGCGCGACGGTCCGCGCCACCGCCCGCGCGGCCCGCGCCCGGCGCCGCACCGCGGGCCGGTCCACTCCCACGACCGGGTAACCGGCGCGCGTGAGGGCGCGGGCCAGCGAGCCGCCGATGAGGCCGAGCCCCACGATGGCCACCGTGGGTCGCCGCCGCGCGCTCACGCCTCGCTCAAGACGCGCTCGAGCAGCTCCGGCTCGCGCCGGGCGAGCAGCCGCGCCGCCCCCGCCACCAGCATCGCGTACATCGCGGCGGCGCCGGCCAGGGCCAGGGGCAGGCTCAGGAGCCAGAGCGACGGCCGCTCGAGCAGCATCGGCAGCCATCCCAGGAAGACGAAGGGCGAGGCCAGGACCAGCGTCCCCGCGAAGAAGAGCGCGCCCAGGGCGGCCGCGGCCAGCCCCCGGCTTCCGGCGGCCGGGCCGCCGTAGGGGTTCCGGCCCGGCCGGGGGGCCACGATGGGGAAGAGGATCGAGGCGTAGTTGTCGCCGCCGGCGGCGATCAGGAACGTACAGACGGCGATGGTGGCCGCCGCGGGCAGCAGCACGGGTGGCGCGAGCAGCGACCCCATCACGAGCAGCGTGAGGAGGCCGGGCAGGCGCAGGGCGAAGCCGGTGAGGTTCTTCGCCAGCAGCACGCGCCACCGCGGGGCCGGGAAACCGAGCAGCAGCCCGAGGCCTCGGCCCTCGAGCCCGAACGCGTTGCCGAAGGCGGATGCCCCGACGAGCATCGACAGGACCAGCAGTCCTCCCGCGGAGAGGCCGCCGCTCGTCCGGGTGAAGACGAGCAGCCAGAAGAGGGGGGTCGCGCAGCTCAGGAACAACGTGGCCTTGGTGGCGGGGTCCCGCCACGCCACCCGCAGGTCCTTCTCCAGGAGCGCTCCCACCTGCCCGGGGAGCGCCATCACGGCCGGGGTCGACGCCGCGGCCGCCCCCCCGCGGCCCAGCTCCAGCTCGCCGCGGTGGATGCGCTCGATGAGGCGCGCCGACAGGCCGCCGGCGGCCACGATCGCGGCGGCCTCGGCGGTGGCCCAGCCCGTGAACCCCAGAGCGTCGCCGCGTCCGGCGTGGACCGCCGCCCGCAGGCCCCACGCGAACGGCGACAGGGCCACGAGGTTCCCGGCCGCGAGGCCGCGCGCGATGGTGCCGAGCACCCGGGCTCCGCCCGACAGCAGCAGGACCGGGAGCACGCTCATCACGAAGCCGAAGCCGATCACCACGAAGACCGCCAGGTCCTGGAACCGCCGCTGCCGCGACAGGCCGTGTAGCACGAGCGCGCCGGCCTGCGCCGCCGCGAGCAGGAAGGCCAGGCTCAGCAGGCTGCCCGCGAGGGCGAACGGCAGCGCGAACAGGTTCCGCGAGAGGGCGAGCGACAGCGAGACGAGGATGGGCAGCGCCGCGAGCACCATCGGCTGGAGCAGGTTGCCGACGAGGGAGGCGACGACCAGCGTCGGCAGGGGCAGGGGGAAGTGGAGCAGCCGGGATACGTCGTGGCTCTCGGAGAAGGCCACTCCCGTGAGCAGCGGCGACAGCACCCAGGAGAGTCCCACGCCGGTCGCCACCAGGCTGAGCAGCGGCAGCAGCAGGTCCGGGTCGTGGGCTTTCACGGCTCGCACGCCGCCGTAGGCCAATACCGCCCCCAGGAGCGACGAGAACAGGAGCCCGGGCAGCAGCAGGGCCAGGCCCACCGCGCGCTCCCGCGCCCGCCGCATCGTCCGCAGCTCCATGCGCCACCGGGTCACGATGAGGGCGATCAGCCGATCCACGAGAGGTCCTGCCGCTTGACGTCGGCCGCCACCAGCTTCAGGAACACGTCCTCCAGCGAGGCGTCCTGAGCCACCTCGCGCTGGGCGCGGATCTGGGCCAGCGTGCCCTGGGCGACCAGGCGGCCGCGGTCGATGATCGCCACCTCGTCGCAGAGCCGCTCGGCCACGTCGAGCACGTGGGAGGTGAAGAACATCGTCACCCCCTTCTGGGCCAGGCGGCGCAGGAGGTCGGTGACCACGCGGCCCGAGACCGGGTCGATCCCGTTCAGCGGCTCGTCGAGGAAGAGCACCCGGGGGCTGTGGATGAGGGCGGCGGCGAGCGCGGTCTTCTTCCGCATGCCCTGCGAGTAGTCGACGATCAGCTTGCCCCGCTCTTCCTCCAGGGAGAGGAAGGCCAGCAGCTCGTCCGTCCGCCGCCGGGTCTCCTCGCGGCTGAGCCCGTACATGCGGCCCGCGAAGTGGAGGTACTCCTCGCCGGTCAGCCGCTCGTAGAGAGGCAGCTCCTCGGGCAGGATCCCGATGAGGCGCTTGACCGCCAGCAGCTCGCGCTCGAGCGGATGGCCCTCGATGAACACCTCGCCCTCGGTGGGCCGCAGCAGGCCGGTGAGCATCTTGATGGTGGTGCTCTTGCCCGCGCCGTTCGGGCCCAGGAAGCCGAAGAAGCGTCCCCGGGCCACCCGGAAAGACACGTGATCGACGGCCGGCCGGCCGCCGAAGAGCTTGGTGAGCCCGCGGACCACGATGGCGTCGCCGGCCCCCTCCGGCGCTGGCCGCGCGAAGACGTTCATCGGGGCCGGCGGCGCCGCCTACCTCTTCTCGGCGGCCGGGATCCGCGCCGGGGGCAGGCTGCGGCCCAGCACGGGCGCGATCACGCGCAGCTCGCCCATCAGCGTATCGAACTGGTGCGGGTAGAGGCTCTGCGCGCCGTCCGAGAGCGCCTTCTCCGGGTTGTCGTGGACCTCGATGAGCAGACCGTCCGCCCCGGCCGCGACCGCGGCCCGCGCCATCGGGATCACCTTGTCCCGCCGGCCGGTGCCGTGGCTGGGGTCGACCAGGATGGGCAGGTGGCTGCGCTTCTTCACCACCGGGATGGCGGAGATGTCCAGCGTGTTGCGGGTGGCGTTCTCGAAGGTGCGGATGCCGCGCTCGCAGAGGACGACCTGGTGGTTGCCGCCGGCCAGGAGGTACTCGGCGGAGAGGAGCCATTCCTCGATCGTGGCCGACATCCCGCGCTTGAGGAGGACGGGCCGGCGCACGCGGCCCAGCTCCTTGAGGAGGTCGAAGTTCTGCATGTTCCGCGCCCCGACCTGGAGGCAGTCCACGTAGCGGAGCATCATCTCGATCGTGCGCACGTCCATGACCTCGCTCACCACGGCCAGACCCAGCTCGTCGGCCGCCTCGCGCATCCACCGCAGCGCCTGCTCGCCGTGGCCCTGGAAGGAATACGGCGAGGTGCGGGGCTTGAACGCGCCTCCGCGCAGGACGCGCGCTCCGCCAGCCTGCACCGCGCGGCCCCCCGTGCCCACCTCCCCGCGACTCCCGACCCCGCCGCGCCCGGCCGTCACGCACACCGCCGCGCTCCCGCCCTCGACTGCCCCCACGGCCACCACGCTCTCGGCCGGCTCGAG
>Ga0066710_100000189_pt1 | contig 31322 bp, 28 predicted proteins | sample GraSoiAngelo_159_FD_79666 | JGI IMG/M metagenome (GOLD analysis project Ga0066710, IMG submission 79666) | Grasslands soil microbial communities from the Angelo Coastal Reserve, California, USA - 14_1009_16_40cm | ecosystem: Environmental > Terrestrial > Soil > Grasslands | place: USA... | reverse complement strand
GATGTCGGTCCGGTAGTGCATGCCTTCGAAGGCGATCTCGCCGACCGCCGCATAGGCCGCTGCGATGGCGGCGTCCATGTGGTCGGCGACCGCCGTCACGCCGAGCACCCGCCCCCCGGCGGTCACGAGCATCCCGTGCTTCGTCGCCGTGCCCGCGTGGAACACCTGGACTCCCGGTCGCGCCTCCGCGGCCTCCACGCCACGGATGGCAAGCCCGGTCGAGTACGCTCCCGGATAACCACGCGAGGCGATGTTCACGCACACCGAGGCTGTGCTCGGCCACGGATGATACGTGGGCCACGCCTCTCCGCGCGCAGCCGCGAGGAGGAGCGGGACCAGATCGCCGGGCGCGCGCACCATCAGCGCCTGGCACTCCGGGTCCCCGAAGCGGCAATTGAACTCGACGACCTTGGGACCGTGCGCCGTCAGCATGAGGCCCACGTAGAGGACGCCGCGGTACGGCGCTCCCTCGCGCGCGAGCGCGGCGAGCGTCGGGCGCACGATCGTCTCCATGACGCGCTTCTCGAGCGCCTCGTCGAACGCGAGCACGGGCGAGTAGCATCCCATTCCGCCGGTGTTCGGGCCGCGGTCGCCGTCGAAGACGGCCTTGTGATCCTCGGCGGCGGCGAGCGCCATGACATCGCTGCCGTTCGACAGCACGAAGAAGGAGACTTCCTGCCCGGTCATGAACTCCTCGACGACCACGCGCGCTCCCGCGGTGCCGAACGCTCGCTGCTCCATGCACTGGGCGACCGCCGCCTCGGCGTCCTCGAGGGTGGGACACACGATCGCGCCCTTGCCGGCGGCGAGCCCGTCGGTCTTGACCACCAGCGGCGCGCCCATCTCACGGCAGAAGCGCCGCGCGCGCTCGGCGTCGTCGAAGGTCGCGAAGCGCGCGGTCGGGATTCCGTGCCGCCGCATCAAGTCCTTGGCGAACGCCTTGGAGCCCTCGATCGCCGCGGCGCGCGCGCTCGGTCCGAAGACGGCCAGGCCGGCGACCGCGAACCGATCGGCGAGGCCCGCGGCGAGGGGCGCTTCCGGCCCGATCACCACCAGGTCGACCCGCTCGCGCCGGGCGAAGGCGACGAGCTCGTCGTGAGCCTCGACGCCGATGGGAACGCATTGCGCGTGGCGCGCGATCCCGGGATTGCCGGGCGCCGCCATCAGCGTGTCGACGCGCGGGCTCTGGCCGATCCTCCAGGCCAGCGCGTGCTCGCGTCCCCCGCTGCCGACGATGAGGATTTTCACGGTGGATCGGGGGGGTCGACGACTTCGAGATGGGCTCGCGCGATGCGCGCCCAGGGACTGCCGGAGTCGAGCTCGAGATAGCGCTGCCAGTGCTTGATCGCGTCGCCGTCACGGCCGTTCCGGGCGAGCGCCCCCGCGAGATTGAAGTGGGCGTCGGCGTAGTCCGGCGAGAGCTCGAGGGCCTTGCGGTAGTCGGCGATCGCCTCGTCGACCGCGCCGCGATCCTCGTGCAGGGACCCCAGGTTGTAGGCGGCCTCGCAGCACTGTGGATCCTGATCGAGCGCCGACCGGTATGCTTCGTTGGCCTCGTCGTAGCGACCCATGCGGTGCAGCAGCAGTCCCAGGTTGTTCCAGGCCGCCGCGTAGGTCGGATCGATCGAGACGACGCGACGGTAGGCGTCGATCGCGTCCTCCCACTGCGCCGGGTCGCCATCCCACTCGCTGGCGCGCTCGAACCACGTCTCGGCCTGGTCGGCCGGTGGCGCGAGCGGCCGCACCAGACCGGTGACCAGGGTAGCCGTGGCGGCCGCCTGGAGGCCGCCCGAGTCGAGGGCCAGGACCATCTGACCTGTTCGCGGGTCGAACCGGACGCGGTCGGACTGGGCGACGAGCCGGTCGCCTTCGAGGACCAGCCGGACCTCGGCCAGCGGCTGCTGGAGGTCCGGATCCTGTCGACGCAGGGCCGTGAGCGCCGCCCGGATCTGGCGCACCGACGCGCCCGCGTCGAGCAGCGCGCTGGCGGCCCGGAGCGCGAGCAGATCGCGGAAGGTGTAGCCGGAGTCGCCTCGCAGAAGCTCGAGCCGACGGAGCTGGCCGGCGCGCTTGGGCGTGAGCGTGAGGATCCGGGTGAGCTCCCGGACGCCGTAGATGCGCTCGGGCTGGGACGGACTCATCGGACGCTCTCGGCTAGTGACGGAAATGTCGGATGCCCGTGAAGACCATCGCGAGCCCCTGCTCGTCGGCCGCGGCGATGACTTCCTCGTCGCGCAGGGAGCCTCCGGGCTGGATCACCGCGGTGGCGCCGGCCCGCGCGACCACGTCGAGCCCGTCCCGGAACGGAAAGAACGCGTCGGACGCGCACGCGGTGCCGGTCGTCTCGAGCCCGATCTCCCGGGCGCGCATCACCGCGAGCCGCGCCGAGTCGACGCGGTTCATCTGGCCGGCGCCGACCCCGACGACCTGGTCGCGCGTCGTGAGCACGATCGCGTTCGACTTCGCGTGCTTGCCGACGCGCCAGGCGAAGCGGAGCGCGTCGAGCTCGGCGGGGGTCGGCGTCCGCTTGGACACGGTCTTGAGCGTCGCGGGCTCGAGATCCGCGAGATCGGCGGTCTGGACCAGCAGCCCCCCCAGAACGCCACGGTATTCGGCAAGCCGCCCGGGCAAGGTGCGGTCGCAGGCGATCTCGAACACGCGGCACTTCTTCTTGGTGCGCTTGATCTCCTCGAGCGCGTCCGGCGCGAACGCCGGGGCGAACAGGATCTCGACGAAGACTCCCGCGAGCGCCTCGACGACGGCGGCGTCCAGAGTTCGATTGACGCCAACGATGCCGCCATAAATCGAGACCGGATCCGACGCCTTCGCCAGCGCCATGGCGGCGCCGACCGTCGCGGCGCGCGCCGCGCCGCACGGATTCATGTGCTTGATGACGACTGCCGCGGGCTCCGGGAACTCGAGCAGCAGGGAGAGCGCCGCCGAGAAGTCGAGGAGGTTGTTGTAGCCGAGCTCCGGTCCGTGGAGCTGCTTCATGGTGGCGAGCCCCACCCAGGGCGCGCCGACCTGACGGTAGAACGCGGCCTCCTGGTGCGGGTTCTCGCCGTAACGCAGCGGGAGCACGCGCTCGGCCTCGAACCGCAACGCCGCCGGGAAGAGCTCGCTCCTTTCGCCCGACGGCGGCGCGCTCGAGGAGAGATAGGCCGAGATGGCCGCGTCGTACTCCGCGGTCCGCCGGAAGGCGTCTTGCGCGAGCCTAAAGCGCGTCGCGTCGCTGAGCGAGCCGCCGCTGGCTCGCAGCTCGTCGAGGACCGCGCCGTATTGCGACGGTGCGGTGACGACGGCCACGCTCCCGTGGTTCTTCGCCGCCGCCCGGATCATCGTGGGCCCGCCGACGTCGATCTGCTCGATCGCCTCGGCCTGGGTCACGCCGGGCCGGGCCACGGTCTGCTCGAAGGGATAGAGCGAGCTGACCACCAGGTCGATGGGCGCGATCCCGTGCTTTTCGAGGGCAGCGAGATGCTCGGGCACGTCGCGGCGGGCGAGAATCCCGCCGTGGATCCTCGGGTGGAGAGTCTTGACGCGGCCGTCGAGCATCTCCGGGAACCCGGTCGCCTCCGACACGTCCATGACTCGGACACCCGAGGCACGAATCAGCTTCGCGGTGCCTCCGGTCGAGAGGATCTCGACTCCGAGCGCGGCAAGCGCCCGAGCGAGCTCGACGATGCCGGTCTTGTCGTGAACGCTGATGAGCGCCCGGCGGACTTTCATCGATCCCCCTTCACGAGGACCCGCCGTCCCACGATGGACAGGCGCCCTTCGGCGAACAGGCGGACGGCCTCGGGATAGAGACGATGCTCTTCGGTCAGGATGCGCGCCGACAGCGTGTCCTCGGTGTCGTCGGGATGAACCGGCACACTCGCCTGGAGGATGATCGGCCCGGTGTCCACCGCCCCGTCGTCCAGGAAATGCACCGTCGCGCCGGCGACCTTCGCGCCGTGGTCCAGGGCTTGGCGCTGCGCGTGGAGCCCCGGAAAGGCGGGCAGGAGCGAGGGGTGGATGTTCATGGCCCGCCCGGAGAATGCGCGGGTGAATGCCGGGGAAAGGATTCGCATGAACCCCGCGCTGCACACCAGGCCGACCTGGCGCGCGGTGAGCTCGCGGACCAGCGCGAGATCGAAGGCCTCCCGGTCTGCAAAGTCCTTCGGATTCACGAAGAGCGCTTCGACGCGAGCCGACCGCGCACGGTCGAGCGCCGCTGCTCGCTCCCGGTCGGAGATCACGACGGCGACCTCGGCCGGGTAATCGGCTCTCGCCGAGGCGTCGAGCAGGGCCTGGAGGTTGGAGCCGCGCCCCGAGACCAGAACGCCGACTCGAAGGCGGCCGCCCGCGCGCGTCAAGGGACGAGCTCCACGCCACGCTCGCCTGCGACGATCTCGCCGAGACGGATGACGTGCTCGCCTGACCCTCGGAGTGTTCGGGCGGCCGTCTCCGCTGCGGCCGACGGGACGATCACAACGTAGCCGATTCCCATGTTGAAGGTCCTGAACATCTCGGCGTCCTCCACCTGGCCGGCTTCGCGCAGGGTCTCGAAGACCGCGGGGGGCGACCAGGAGCTCCGCACGAGCCTCGCTCGGCAGCCGCGGGGGAGCACACGGGGGATGTTTCCCGTGACGCCTCCCCCGGTCACGTGCGCCATTCCCCTCACCTCGACGGCCTCGAGTAGCGCCTGAATCGATCGAGCGTAAATGCGCGTCGGCGTGAGCAGCTCGTCCGCCACGGCCCGCCCGGTTCCCGGCAGAGGATCCGTGAGCCGAAGCTTCATGACGTCGAACACGATCCGGCGGACCAGGCTGTAGCCGTTGGAGTGCAGGCCGGACGAGGCCAGACCGAGCACGACGTCCCCGGGACGGATCGTCGAGCCGTCGATCAATCGCTTCCGCTCGGCGATGCCGACGGCGAAGCCGGCCAGGTCGTACTCTCCAGGCGGCAGCGAGTCCGGATGCTCGGCCATCTCGCCGCCGACCAGCGCGCAGCCCGCCAGCCGGCACCCCTCGGCGACGCCGGCCACGATCGATTCGATCTGGCCAGGATCGAGCCGGCCCACGGAGATGTAGTCGAGAAAATAGAGGGGCTCGGCGCCGGGCACGAGGATGTCGTTCACGCCCATGGCGACCAGGTCGATGCCTACCGTGTCGTGGCGGCCCGCCAGACAGGCGACCTTCAGCTTGGACCCGACCCCGTCGGTCGACGAGACCATGACCGGCTCGCGGTATTTCGACGGCAGGCCGACCAGGCTCGCGAAGCCGCCGACCCCGCCGATCACCTCGGCGCGGTTCGTCGCGCGGGCGAGCGGGATGATGCGGCGGACCGCATCGTCGCCCGCGTCGATGTCGACGCCGGCTTCGCGGTACGTGAGCGGCTTCACGTCAGCCCTCGAAGAGGCTGAGTTGTGGCGTCGGCTCGGGCGTGATACCCACGCGGTAGTTGCCGGTGAAGCACGCGTGGCAGAACTGCCCGGGGTCCGTGCCGGTCGCCTTGAGCATGCCGTCGAGCGAAAGATAGCCGAGCGAGTCGGCGCCGAGGTAGCGACGGATCTCCTCGGGGCTGTGGCTCGAGCCGATCAGCTCCTTGCGCGTCGGCGTGTCGATGCCGTAGTAGCACGGCCACTGGATCGGCGGCGACGAGATCCGGACGTGCACTTCCTTGGCGCCGGCGCTCCGGATCATCCGCACGATCTTGCGGCTCGTCGTGCCGCGTACGATCGAGTCGTCGACCACCACCACGCGGCGGTCGGCGAGCATCTCGCGCATCGGGTTGAGCTTCACCTTGACGCCGAAGTGGCGGATGCCCTGCTTGGGCTCGATGAACGTGCGCCCGACGTAGTGATTGCGGATCAGCCCCATCTCGTAAGGCGTCCCGGCCTCTTCCGAGTAACCGAGCGCGGCGCTCGTCCCCGAGTCCGGCACCGGGATGACGATGTCCGCTTCGACGGGATACTCGCGCGCGAGCTGCCGGCCCATCGCCTTGCGCACGGTGTGGACGTTGCGGTTCCATAGAATCGAGTCGGGCCGCGCGAAGTAGACGTACTCGAAGACGCAGTGCAGTCGCTCGCCCGGCGGGAACGGCCGCACCGATCGCATGCCCGAGTCCGAGATGATCAGAATCTCGCCCGGCTCGACGTCCCGCTGGAACGAGGCCTCCATGAGATCGAGCGCGCACGTCTCCGAGGCGACGACGTGGGCCTCGCCGAGGCGCCCGAGGCTGAGCGGCCTGAAGCCGTACGGGTCGCGGATCGCGTACAGCGCGTCGAGCGTCATGATCAGGAGCGAGTACGCCCCCTGCACCTGCGAGAGCGCGTGGGCGATCTGCTCTTCGAGCGGCCCGGCCGGGGCGCGCGCGAGGAGATGCAGGATGACCTCGGTGTCGGAGTTCGACTGGAAGATGGCGCCATCGCGCTCCATGTCGCGACGGAGCGTGTCGGCGTTCGTGAGGTTGCCGTTGTGGGCGATCGCGATCGGCCCGCGCGCCGTGGTCGCGGTGATCGGCTGGGCGTTCCGGAGATTCGAGCTCCCGGCGGTCGAGTAGCGCACGTGGCCGATGGCCCGATGGCCCGGCAGGCGGCGGAGCCGCTCCGGGCTGAACACGTCCGCCACCCATCCCATGTGCTTCTCGGTGTGGAACGAGGTACCGTCGGTCGCCGCGATGCCCGCCGACTCCTGCCCGCGGTGCTGGAGCGCATAGAGACCGAGATACGCGACGTTTGCGGCCTCCGGGTGGTTCCAGATGCCGAAGAGCCCGCACTCGTCGTGGAATCTGTCGTCACGCCACGTGACGTTCAAATCCAGTCCTCCATGCCTGCTCGAGTTGCGCCGTGCCGACGTCGAGCAGGACCTCGGTTCCGACGCGGATCACCAGACGCTCGCCACCGGTCGTCCCGACCCACCGCCAGGGGATCGCCGATTCCGCCATCAGCGCTTCGAACTCGCGCGCGCGCGCGGTCTCGACCGCGACGACGATGCGCGAGGGGCCCTCGCCGAAGAGCACCAGGTCCGCGCGGGCGACCGCCGGCACGGTCGCCTCGCAGCCGATGAGCTCGCGCCCTGTGACGCATCCCTCGGCGAGCGCGACCGCCAGCCCACCCTCCGAGCAGTCGTGCGCCGCCGTCACCAGCCCCGCGCTCACGGCCGCTCGCACGGCCCGCTGCACTCGGCGCTCCGTCTCGAGGTCGAGTGGCGCCAGCGCCCCCGCGAGCCGGCGCTCCCGCGCCCAGAGGTACTCGCTCCCGCCGAGGCTCACCTGGTCCGGGCCGAGCAGCGCCACGCGATGGCCGGCTCCCTTGAACCACTGTGTCGCACGCCGGCCGGCATCGTCCAGCACCCCCACCACGCCGATGACGGGCGTGGGCAGGATCGCCCGGCCGCTCGTCTCATTGTAGAAGGAAACGTTGCCCCCGACCACGGGCAGGTCGAGCGCCCGGCACGCCAGCGCGATGCCCTCGACCGCCTCGGCGAACTGCCAGAGAATCTCCGGCCGCTCGGGCGAGCCGAAGTTCAAGCAGTCGGTAATCCCGCGGGGCTCGCCGCCCGAGCAGGAGACGTTGCGGGCGGCCTCGCACACGGCCATCGCCGCTCCCCGCCGCGGGTCGAGGAAGACCTGGCGGCCGTTGCCGTCGGTGGACACGGCGAGCGCCCTCCGCGTGCCCTTGACCCGCAGCACGGCCGCGTCGGAGCCCGGCAAGACCAGGGTGTTGATCCCGACCTGCTGGTCGTACTGACGGAACGCCCACTCTTTGGACGCGATCGTCGGCGAGCCGAGCAGCTGGACCAGCGCCGCGCCGTAGTCGCCCGGCTCGGGCAAGGTCAGCGGATCGAAGGCGCGGCGCTCGGCGAGCCACGAAGGCTCCGCGGTCGGCTTGCGATATTTCGGCGCTTCCGCGAGCAGGTCGACCGGCACCCTGGCCACGATTTCGCCCCCGAGCCGCGCGGTGAGCTCACCGCCCTCGGTCACACGGCCGATCTCGACCGCGTCGAGCTCCCACTTCGCGAACACGCGGCGCACGTCCTCCTCGCGGCCCCGCGCGGCGACGAGGAGCATGCGCTCCTGGGACTCGGACAGGAGGATCTCGTACGGCGTCATCCCGGTCTCGCGCTGCGGGACGCGCGAGAGCTCGACGTCCATCCCGGTACCGCTGCGCGCGGGCATCTCGGAGGTGCAGCACGCCAGGCCCGCAGCGCCCATGTCCTGGATGCCGACGACCGCCCCGGTGCGCATCACCTCGAGACACGCCTCGAGCAGGAGCTTCTCCGTGAACGGATCGCCGACCTGCACGGTCGGCCGACGCTCCTCGGCGTGCTCGTCGAACGTCGCGGACGCCATCGTCGCGCCGTGGATGCCGTCGCGGCCGGTCTTGTTGCCCACGTAGAAGACCGGGTTGCCCGGCCCTTCCGCCCGCGCGCGAAAGATCTGATCGGCGCGGACCAGCCCAACGCACATCACGTTGACGAGCGGATTGCCCGCGTACTCCGGCGCGAACGCGATCTCGCCGCCCACCGTCGGGCAGCCGAAGCAGTTGCCGTACCAGCTGATGCCCGACACGACGCCGTTCACGAGCTCGGGCACCTTGGGCTGGTCGAGCTCGCCGAAGCGGAGCGAGTCGAGGATCGCGATCGGACGCGCGCCCATCGTGAAGATGTCGCGGAGGATGCCGCCGACCCCGGTCGCCGCGCCCTGGAACGGCTCGATGAACGACGGGTGATTGTGGCTCTCGATCTTGAAGACCACGGCCCAGCCGTCACCGATGTCGATCGCGCCGGCGTTCTCGCCCGGCCCCTGGAGGACGTGAGCGCCGCTCTGTGGCAAGCGCGCGAGGAAGACCCGTGAGTGCTTGTAGGCGCAGTGCTCGGACCAGAGCGCCGAGAACAGGCCGAGCTCGGCGTACGTGGGCTCGCGCCCGAGCCGGGAGAGGATGCGATCGTACTCTTCGGCCGTGAGGCCTGCTTCCAGCGCCAGGTCGAGCGTGACCTTGGGCTCGGCCCCCGTCAACCCTGGTTACCGCTTGAGGAAGCTGCCATCTTCGACGAGGCTTCCGAGGAGGGACTGGAGCATCAGGAGCCCGTCAGTGCCGCCCATCGCCGCTTCGGAGGCCCGCTCCGGGTGGGGCATCATGCCGAGCACCGTGCCCTCGGGGTTCACGACACCCGCGATGTTGTCGAGCGAGCCGTTCGGGTTGCTCTTCTTCGTGATCCGGCCGTCGGCTTCCGCGTACCGGAAGACGATCAGGTTCTGCTGCTTGAGCCGGGCGAGGGTCGCGGGGTCGGTATAGTACTTCCCTTCCCCGTGCGAGATCGGCATCGTCAGCACCTGGCCCGGTCGGAGACCGCGCGTGAACGGCGTGTCGACGTTCTCGACCACCAGATGACTCGACTGGCAGCGGTACTGCAGGCACTCGTTGCGCGTGAGGACCCCCGGCAACAGTCCCGCCTCGCACAGGATCTGGAACCCGTTGCAGGAGCCGAGCACGAGCCCGCCGCCCGCGACGAAGTCGCCGAGCGCCTCGACCACCGGCGAGCGCCCGGCCACCGCGCCGGCGCGCAGATAGTCGCCGTACGAGAAGCCCCCGGGCAGGATCACGCAGTCGAGCTCGCGGAGCTCGCGCTCCCGATGCCACACGTAGCGCACGGGCTGATGCAAGACTTCGGAGACCACGTAGTGGAAATCGCAGTCACTCCACGTACCTGGAAATACGACGACGCCGAATCTCATGGCGCACTCATCTTAACGTGCGGCTCCGCGCGGGGCAAGGTCGTCCACGGTTTCGATCGTGTAATCCTCCAGAATCGGGTTCGCGAGAAGCTGGCGGCACATCTCGCCCACGCGCGCGCGCGCGGCTTCCGGCGTCGGCTCGTTCAGGTCGATGTCGATGACCTTGCCGACCCGGAGATCGTTGAGCTCGGAGAATCCGAGGCCGGCGAGCGCGCGCTTCACCGCGGCGCCCTGCACGTCCATGATACCCGGCTTGAGCCGCACGAGGACGCGCGCTCTCATGCGTCCTCGGTGACGAGCCGGCGATAGACCTCCTGGTAGGCTTCCTCCACGCCGCCCAGGTCGCGGCGGAAGCGATCCTTGTCGAGCTTCTCCTTGGTCCCGCTGTCCCAGAGCCGGCACGTATCGGGAGAAATCTCGTCGCCGAGATAGAGCTTCTTGCCCCGGCGCCCGAACTCGAGCTTGAAGTCGACCAGCAAGAGGCGTCGCTTGAGCAGGTACGGCCTCAGGATCGAGTTGATCGCGAGCGCCGTGCGCTTCATCCACGCGACCTCCGCGGGGGAGGCGAGCTTCAGCATCCGCACGTGATCCTCGTTGAGCATCGGGTCGCCGAGCGGATCGGACTTGTAGTAGAGCTCGACGATCGGCTGCTTGATCGGCGTGCCTTCCTCGAGGCCCGTGCGCTTGGCGAGGCTACCGGCGACGATGTTTCGCACGATCGTCTCGATCTTGATGATGTCGAGGCGATGGCAGAGCATCTCGCGGTCCGAGAGCGTCTCGAGGTAGTGGGTCGGGACCCCGCCGCGTCCGAGCCGCTCGAAGAGGGCCGCCGACATCCGGTTGTTGACGACGCCCTTGCCGACGATGGTCCCCTTCTTCAGGGCGTTGAAGGCGGTCGCGTCGTCCTTGAAGTACTGGATGATCACGCCGGGCCGGTTGGTCTCGTAGACGATCTTGGCCTTGCCCTCGTAGAGCTTCTCGCGCGTCTCGATCTTCATCGGCCCCTCGCGCTCACCGGGTGAGTCCCAGACGTTTGAAGATGGCGTCGACGTTCTTCAGGAAGAACGCCGGGTCGAAGCTGCTCTTGAGCTCGTCGGCCGAGAGGCGCTCCGTCACGTTCGGATCGGCGGCGAGCAATTCGAAGAACGAGCGACGCTCCTTCCAGGCGCGCATCGCGTTCTTCTGCACGATCTCGTACGCGGTCTGGCGCGGGAGCCCGGCGTCGGTGAGCTTCAGCAGCACGCGCTGCGAATAGACGACGCCGTGGCTCAGCTCGAGGTTCTCGGCCATTCGGACCGTGTCGACCTCGAGCCCCTCGACGATGAACGCCGCCAGATGCAGGAGGTAGTCGAGCATGATCGTCGAGTCCGGCAAGATCACGCGCTCGACCGAGGAGTGGCTGATGTCGCGCTCGTGCCACAGCGCGACGTTCTCGAGCGCCGCCAGCGCGTTGGTCCGAAGCAGGCGCGCCAGGCCGCAGATGCGCTCGGCCAGCTCCGGATTGCGCTTGTGCGGCATCGCGCTCGAGCCCTTCTGGCCTTCGCCGAACGGTTCCTGCGCTTCGAGGATCTCGGTCCGCTGGAGCCCGCGGACCTCGAGGGCGATCTTCTCGAGCGAGGCGGCCGCCACCGCGAGCATCGAACAGAACTCGGCGTGGCGGTCGCGCTGGACGATCTGCGTGGAGACGGGCGCCGCCTCCAGACCGAGCTCGCGGCACACCTCGGCCTCGAGGTCGGGCTCGACGTGGGCGAAATTGCCGACGGCGCCCGAGAGCTTGCCGACGGAGATCGTCGCGCGCGCCCGGCCCAGCCGCTCGAGGTTGCGCCCCGCTTCGGAGTACCAGACCGCGACCTTGAGGCCGAAGCTGGTGGGCTCGGCGTGGACGCCGTGGGTCCGCCCGATGGTCAGGGTGTCCTTGTGGCGGACCGCCAGTTCGCCCAACGCCTTCTGCAGGCGCTCCTGTCCCGCGATCAGGAGATCGGCCGCGTCGCGGAGCTGCAGCGCGGTGGCGGTGTCCCAGACGTCGCTCGTGGTCAGCCCGATGTGAATGAAGCGCGAGTCCTCGCCGACCTGCTCCTCGAGGCTGGTCAGCAGCGCGATCATCTCGTGCTTCACGCGCTCCTGGATCGCGAGGATCCGCGCGATGTCGACGCGCGCCTTCTGGCGGATCCGGGCTAGCGCCTCGGCGGGAACGCGGCCTCGCCGCGCGTAGGCCTCGCACACCGCCAGCTCCACCCTGAGCCACGCCTGGTACTTGGACTCCTCGCTCCAGATCCGACCCATCTCCGGGCGGGTGTAGCGGTCGATCACGCTCTCACCATAGAGCAAAACCGCAAACGATGGAAGCGGGAGTTGCGGTGGGTACTACCAGTAGCGGCTGACCCGCGTAAACCGATGTCATTTCAGACGCGCGCGCCGGGCGACCCGAGAAAGCGCTCGAGGGCGGCGACCACCACGGGCTCTACGAGCGTGGGCGCGTGCCCGACACCGGGCACCGTGACGAGCTCGCCGTTCGGGAGGGTCGCGACCATGCGCCGCGCCTGCGCCTCGGAGAGGACGTCGCTGTCGCTCCCCCACACGACCAGGGTCGGGCAGGTCACCCGCTGGAGCGCGGGCCAGAGCGCCGGCCGCGGAGGCGCGCCGATCCGCACGCGCTGGCGGATGTATTCCGGGTCCATCTTCCAGATCCAGTGGCCGTCGGGCCGCTGCCTGAGCACGCCGAGCGCCAGCTCGCGCTGATCCTCGGCGCTACGCCCCGCCACGATCGGCGACATCTGGCGTCGGTAGGCCATCGCATCGTGCAGGCTTGCGAACTCGTCGGGCCGGCTCCCCACCATCTGGGTGATCCGCTGGCTGCCCACCTCGACATCCGGGCCGACGTCGTTGATCACCAGGCGCGTGAGGCGATCGGGATGCGCGCCCGCGTACGCCATGGCGATGATGCCACCCATCGAGGTGCCGACGAGCGTGAATCGCGACAGCCCGAGCTTGTCGACGATCGCGGCGAGGTCGCCGACCTGGTCGCTGTACTGGTATGCGCCTGTCGTGGACCAGGCGCTCTCCCCGTGGCCACGCACGTCGGGAGCGATGACGTGATCGCGGCTGGGCAGACGCCGCGCCAGCGCGTTGAAGGCCTGCGCGCTCGAGGTGTAGCCGTGCACGCACACGATCGGTGGCGCGCCGGGGTTGCCCCAGTCGAGGTAGTGCACGCGCAGGCCGTTGACGTCGAGGGTCTGGCTCCTGGGCTCGAGCGCGGTCGTCATGGCTGGACATCCTCGTGGCGCAGCCAACCCACCGCCGCGCGCCGATCCTTGAATACACCCACGTCGAGGGGCCCGGAGTCAGAATCGATGCAGAAGCTCAACGGCACGCGGTGCGTCTCCTTCGTGCTTCGAGGCCCGGCCGCGGGGCGGGCGGATGGTTCAGTGGTGCAGGAGCTCGCGGGGCAGATTCCGGCGATCCAGCGGGCCCAAGGTGGTCAGCGAGAGGCGGTCTTCGTCGAGGAGGTCGGTGACCAGCGCCTGCACCTCTTCGTGACGAACCGTATCGACCGCGCTCAGCATCGCGTCCATCGACAGGAACGTCCCATGGTGCATCTCGTGCTTGGCCAGCCGGTTCATGCGACTCGACGTCGACTCGAGCGAGAGCATCAGGCTGCCCTTGAGATGATCCTTGGCCCGCCGCAGCTCGTCCTCCGTCACGCCGGTCTTCTTCAGCTCGCGGAGCACCTTCAGGGTCGACTTCAGCACCTTGGAGAAGTTCTTCTCGTCCGTCCCCGCGTAGACGTAGAGGGTGCCGGTGTCGGTGTACGCCTGTACGCCCGAGTGGATCGCGTAGACGAGGCCCTCGCGCTCCCGCACTTCCTGGAAGAGCCGTGAGGACATGCTCCCCCCGATGATGTCATTGAGCAGGAACAGAGCGTAGCGCTCCGGCGCCGAGTGATGGAGCCCCGGGAAGCCCATGATGATGTGAACCTGCTCCAGGGTCTTGTTGACGATGTTCACGCCCGGCTTGAGGACGGGTGGGCTCGCCGTGCGCGCGGTCGCGGCTCGATCGAAGCCCTGGAAGCCCAGGCTGAACAGCTCCATGACCCGCTCGTGGGTGACGTTGCCCGCGACCGCGATGATCACCCGCGGCGGCACGTACTCGTCGGTGAAGTAGCCGAGCGCCTCCTGTCGGGCGTACCCGGTCACGGCTTCGCGGCTGCCGAGAATCGGCCGGCCCAGCGGATGCCCGGCCCAGATCTGCGCCGCGAACAGGTCGTGGATGATGTCGTCGGGCGTGTCCTCGACCATCTTGATTTCCTGCAGGACGACCGATTTCTCGCGCTCCAGCTCGTCGGCGTTGAAGAGCGGATGCAGGAGGATGTCCGTCAGGAGATCGACCGCGAGCGGCAGGTGCTCGTCGAGCACCTGGACGTAGAAGCAGGTGTGCTCTTTGGTGGTGAACGCGTCCATCTGACCGCCGACGGAGTCCATGGTACGGGCGATCGCCTCGGCGCTGCGCGTCGCGGTCCCCTTGAACACGAGGTGCTCGATCAGGTGGGACATCCCGCCGCGGTTTTCGGCCTCGTGGCGCGACCCGGTCTCGACCCACACGCCGACGGCGACCGAGCGTACGTGCTCCATGCGCTCGGTGACGACCCGAATGCCGTTCGGCAGGAAGCCCTTCCGGTAGCCTTCCGTCACGCCCTCACCTCTCAGGCCCGGGGCGGGTTTGCCGCCATCGGGTTCTTGAGCTTCTCTTTGTCGGCCAGGGCCGGCTGATCCCTCAGAGCCATCTTACGACTGAGTCGCATTTTCCCATTGCCATCGATCTCGATCACCTTGACGAGCACCTCGTCGCCCTCGGTCAGCACGTCCTGCACCGTCCGGATGCGCGACTCGGCGATCTGCGAGATGTGCAAGAGGCCCTCGGTGTTCGGGATGACCTCGACGAACGCGCCGAACTCCACGATCTTCTTCACTTTTCCGAGGTAGATGCGGTCGAGCTCGACCTCGCGGCAGATGTCCTGGATGATCCCCAGGGCCTTCTGCACGGACGCGCTGTCGGGCGAGAACACCGTGACCCGGCCGTCGTCCTCGACGTCGATCTTCGTGCCAGTCTGCTCCTGGATGCCGCGGATGACCTTGCCGCCTGGGCCGATGATCTCGCGGATCTTCTCCGGCCGGATCTTGATCGTGACAAAGCGGGGCGCGTAGGGCGAGAGCTCCGCGCGCGGCTTCTCGATGGCCTCGCGCATCTTCGCCAGGACGATCAGACGCGCGTCGCGCGCCTGCTGCAGCGCCGCGCGCATGATGTCGATCGAGACGCCCGCGATCTTGATGTCCATCTGGAGCGCGGTGATCCCCTTCTCGGTACCCGCGACCTTGAAGTCCATGTCGCCGTAGTGGTCCTCGGCGCCGTTGATGTCGGTCAGGATTCCGACCTTCTCGCCCTCCTTGACCAGACCCATGGCGACGCCGGCGACGTGCGACCGCAAGGGCACGCCCGCGTCCATCAGCGCCAGCGAGGCGCCGCAGACCGACGCCATCGACGAGGAGCCGTTCGACTCGAGGATGTCGGAGACGATCCGGATCGTGTACGGGAACTCTTCCTTCGGCGGCAGCATCGCCTCCACCGCCCGCTCCGCGAGCGCCCCGTGACCGATGTCGCGCCGGGAGGGCGAGCCGAAGCGGCGCACCTCACCGACCGAGAACGAGGGGAAGTTGTAGTGCAGCATGAAGTGGCGGTAGAAATCGCCCTCGAGCGATTCGATCTTCTGCTCGTCGGATTTCGTGCCGAGCGTGGCCACCACGAGCGCCTGGGTCTCGCCGCGCGTGAACACGCTCGAGCCGTGCGCCCGCGGCAGGTAGGCCATGTCGATCGAGATCGGCCGGATCTCATTCGCCTTGCGGCCGTCGACGCGGAGATTGCGCTCGACGATGAGGCGCCGGACCTCGGCCTTCTCGACCGCCTCGAAGGCCTCGCGGACCGCCCCCCGCTTGGTCTCGTCCACGCCGAGGCTCTGGATCACTTCGTCGAACACGCGGCCCACCGCTTCGGCTCGGGCCTGCTTTTCGTGGATCGCCAGCGCGGTGGCCAGCTTGGATGCGGCCAGACTCTGGACGCGCGCCTTCAGCTCGCCGTCGTGCGCCGCGGCCTCGATGGTCCAGCGCGGCTTTCCGGCGCGCTGGACCAGGTCCCGCTGGGCGCGCGCGAGCTTCTTGCACTCGGCGTGTCCGAACGCGATCGCGTCGAGCATGGCCTCTTCGGAGACCTCGCTGGCGCCCGCCTCGACCATCAGCACCGCATCCTCGGTGGCGGCGATCACCAGCTCGAGGCTCGACACCTTCTTCTGCGCCGCGGTCGGGTTCGCGACCAGCTTGCCGTCAACCTGACCGACGCGAACGGCACCGATGGGGCCGTCGAACGGTATGCCCGACAGGCAGAGGGCGGCCGAAGCGCCGTTCATGGCCAGGATGTCCGGATCGTTCTCCTGATCGCCGGAGAGCGCCAGGCAGATCACCTGCACCTCGTTGCGGAAGCCGTCGGGGAAGAGGGGCCGGATCGGCCGATCGATCAGCCGCGCGGTCAGGGTCTCCTTCTTGACGGGCGCGCCTTCCCGCTTGAAGTAGCCGCCGGGAATGCGTCCGCCGGCGTACGCGCGCTCGCGATACTCGACGGTCAGCGGGAAGAAATCCTGCGACTCCTTGGCGCCCTTGGCGGCGACGCAGGTCGCGAGCACCACCGTGCCGCCCAATCGGACGACGACGGCCCCGTCGGCCTGCTTGGCGACTTTGCCGGTCTCTAAGGTCATTCGCCATCCATTGCTCTCGATGTCGATAGTGTGGCTCATACGAAAAATTGTCCTCGCGTATCGGCCGGAATCCGGCGAACGCCGTGTGGAGCGGACGCTGAGTCAGCCCGCTCGGGGGCCCCCGGATTCGTTCCGTCCGAGGACCGATCAGTGAGAAGTGAGTCCGCCGTCAACGGCGGATGCCGAGCTTGTCTATGATGACGCGGTACCGTTCCGGCACTCGGGCCCGGAGGTACTCGAGAAGGCCGCGACGCTTGCCGATCAGCATCAGCAAGCCGCGCCGCGAGTGGTGGTCCTTGGTGTGCTGCTTGAAATGGTCCGTCAGGCCGTTGATGCGCTCCGTGAGGAGCGCGATCTGCACTTCGGGCGAGCCTGTATCGCCCTCGTGGGTGCGGAACTGCTCGATCAGACTCTTCTTTCGGTCGACGGCAAGCGGCATCGAAGGCCCCCAATCGCCACGCCCCAGGGAGCCTATGCTCCCACGCCGGGGCGGGTTCCAAAACGCCTTTTTTTGTCAAGAGATACGCTGGGAGGCTACCACGCGTGGCTACCGAAGTAAAGCCATGGGACGGTCAGGAGGCGGCTCGGGCGGCGGCGACGTCGAGGGCGATCTGCTCCTTCAGCGCGTCGATGCTCGGGAACTTTCGCTCCTCCCTGAGCCGGCGAACGAACATCAGGGTGACCCGTTCGTCATAGAGATCGCCTGTGAAATCGAGGACATGAGCTTCGACTGAGAGCTCGGTCTCTCCGAATGTCGGCCTGAACCCAATGTTCACGACGGCCTGATGCTGGCGCAAGCCGACCGTGAGCCGGCAGACGTAAACCCCGACCGGAAGCCCCAGAGGACGGTCGGTTCTGACGTTGGCCGTGGGAAAGCCGAGGGTCCGTCCCCGACCGGCGCCCCGGACCACCTCGCCGCGGATCGAGTAGTGACGCCCGAGGAGCCTGGCGGCGGCTGGAAGGTCTCCGCGCTGGAGCGCCCCGCGGATCTCGGACGACGAGACGGCGATGCCGTCGACCGTGAGCGCCGGCACGATGTGAGCGCGAAACCCGAGCGGCGCGGCCAGCGTTTCGAGCAGCGCTGCGTCGCCGCGGGCGCCCCGGCCGAACCGGTGATTGAACCCGACCACGATCTCTCGAGCCCTGAGCGTTCCGATGAGAACGTCCTGCACGAACGCCTTCGCCTCGATGCCGGCGACGGCCGGAGTGAACGGGATCACCACGGTGGTGTCGATCCCGGTCTCGGCGATGAGCGCGAGCCGTTCCTCGAGCGTCGTGATCGGAAGCGGAGCGCGATCCGGCTGCAGCACCTCCATCGGGTGGCGGTCGAAGGTGCACGCGAGCGCCCGGAGCTTGCCGCTTCGCGCATGCGTCACCGCCGTCCCCAGAATGGCGCGATGGCCGAGGTGGATGCCGTCGAAGGCGCCGAGCGCGACGGCGCTCGGTCCCGCGTCAGGCGGGAAGGATTCGAGTCCGCGGACGATCTGCATGCAGGATGCGGACGGGCCTGACCTTGCTCCCGCCCGCCATCAATTCGCCGACCCCGATCATCGGACCGTCGGCGTCGTGGACTCGCACGAAGCCCTCGGTGGCCGCCGCGGGCGGGATCACCTCGGCCGCCTGCCCGTGGCCGAACGCCGCCGCGCCGGGCCCGTCCAGACGGACGGAAGGCCACCCGGCGAGCGCCGTCTCGACCGGGCGCACCCGCGACCAGAGCTCACGGTCGCTCTCTGCCGAGCGCGCCTCGGTCAGCTCGCTCCACGACACCGCGTCGCGCAGATCGAAGGGGCCTACCCGCCAGCGGACGAGATGTTCGACGGCGCCGCCGCAGCCGAGCGCCGCGCCCAGGTCGGCGGCGAGCACGCGCACGTAGGTCCCCTTCCCGCAGACGATCCGGAGCGTCGCGCGCGGGCCGTCGACCTTCTCGATCACGATCGAGCGGATGACGACCTCGCGCGCCGTGCGCTCGACCTCGATGCCCGCGCGCGCAAGCTCGTAGAGACGCCGCCCCTCATGGTGGACCGCTGAGTACATCGGCGGCACCTGCCGGATCTGCCCGACGAATGCGCCGCAGGCCTCCTCGAGCCGAGCCGGGTCCAGATCGTCCACTCGTGTCTCGGACAGGACCCGTCCACTCACGTCATGCGTGTCGGTCGTCAAGCCGAAGCGCAACGTGGCGACGTATTCCTTGTCCTGGTCGACCAGATAGGGCGTGAGCTTCGTGGCCTCGCCGACGAGGATCGGGAGCACCCCGGTCGCATCGGGATCGAGCGTACCGGCGTGGCCGATGTGCCGTACGCCTAGGCGCCGGCGGACGATGGCGACGACGTCGAACGAGGTCGGCCCCCGGCCTTTATCGACCACCAGGATGCCGGAGCGCACGGACTCGCGGCTCACGAGCCTCTCGTGTTGTCGATGGCCCGCCGGACGGCGTCGAGCACGATCCGCGTCGCCTCGGGCAGCGGGCCGGCGACGGTACACCCAGCGGCGTTCACGTGGCCACCGCCGCCGAACTGCGCCGCGATCTTCTGAACGTCCACGTCGCCCTTGCCCCGCAGGCTCACCTTCACGGTGCCGTCCAGCTCGCGGAGCAGACAGGCGACGCGAACCGAGGCGACGGAGCGCGGATAGTTCACGAGCTCCTCCGACTCGACGATCCGCTCGGGAACCGCGCTGGCCGGGAGCGCCAGCCAGCCGATCCGCCCGTCCGCGCTCACCTCGACCCTCGTGAGCGCCTCGCCGAGCCAGTGGAGCGCGTCGGGAGCGCGCCGCTCGTAGAGCGATTCGGAGACGAGCTCCGGACGGGCGCCGGCGGCCACGAGCGCCGCCGCCATCGTGAACGCGCGCGTGGTCACGTTCGAGTAACGGAACGAACCGGTGTCCGTGTGGATCGCCGTGAAGAGATTCGTGGCCATAGCCGGCGTGAGCGTCACGCGGAGCGCCATGAGCAGCTCGAAGATCATCTCGCCGGTCGCGGCCGCCTTCGCGTCGATCCAGTTCACGTCCCCGTAGCGCCGGTTGTCGGGGTGGTGATCGATGTTGACGATGATCTTGCCGGCGCCCCGGGCCCGATCGATGAGCCCCTCCGTGCGCTGAGGATTCGGACAGTCGGTCAGCACCACGACGTCGAAGCGCCCGTCGAGCTGATCGAGCGTCCGATAGCGATCGACTCCGGGCAAGAAGCCAAGCAGCGCCGGCGCCGGATGCGGACCGCCGTACACCACGCTCCAGCTCCGCGCCTCGAGCGCCAGTCCGAGGGCCAGCAACGTGCCCAGGACGTCTGCGTCCGGGTGAACGTGCCCCAGCATGAGGGCGCGGCCGCCGTGCGCGAATGGTTCCAGCACGGCGGCGGAGGGGACGGGGCTCGTGTGCTCGATGGGGACCTTCACCGCCCGGCGTCGCCGCTGACCTGCCGGAGGAGCGCCTGGATGCGAGCCGCGTGCTCCATCGACCGGTCGGGCCGGAAGTCGAGCTCGGGCGTGACCCGCAGATCCAGATGCTGCCGGAGCCAGTTGCGGATGAAGCCACGGGCGCTGACGAGGGCCGTCAAGGATCCGGTCCACTGGGCCTCGTCGCCGAGGACCGACACGAAGACCTTGGCGGTTCTCAAGTCGCGTGCGGTCTCGACTTCGGTCACCGACACGAATCCGAGCCGCGGGTCCTTGAGCTCCCGCTGCAGGAGCGTCGAGATCTCCTCCTTGACGAGCTGATTGACCCGGTCCAGCCGCTTGCCTTGCATCAGAGAATCTCCACTGAGGTGTCGAGCACTCGTCCGGCCACGTTGTCTTCGATGAAGTCCATCGCCTTGGCGATGACCTCGTTGGCGTGTCGCGCGTCGGCGGAGACGTAGGCGACGGCGAGCGTGGCGCGCTGCCAGAGGTCCTGGTGGTCGACCTCGGCCACGGACACCTCGAACCGCGCCCGCACCTTCTCCTTGAGACCCTTCAGGACGTGCCGCTTGTCCTTGAGGGACGCGACGTCCGGCAGGTGCAGCTCGACGAGCCCGAGCGCGACGCGCGCAGCCGACACGGCCCCCTCCGGCGCGCTGTTCCCTTACAGCGTGCGCGCCACTTCCTCGCTCGTGTACACCTCGAGGATGTCCCCGGGCTGAACGCCGTTGACGCCGTCGACGCCGATCCCGCACTCGACCCCGGCGAGGACCTCGCGGACGTCGTCCTTGAAGCGCTTCAATGAGCCGACCGTGCCCTGGCCGAAGATCTCGTCGCCGCGACGCACGCGCACCTTCGCGTTGCGCACGATCTTGCCTTCCGACACGTACGAGCCGCAGATCGGGCCGAGCTTGGAGATGACGAAGATCTGGCGAACCTGGGCCTTGCCGAGCGCCGTCTCGCGGATCTCGGGCGCCAGCATGCCGGCGAGGGCGGCCTTGAGATCGTTGATGGCCTCGTAGATGACGTTGTAGTTCCGAATGTCGACGCCGTTCGCCTGAGCCTGGGCCGTCGCCTTGGGCTCCGCCTTTACGTTGAATCCCAGCACGATCGCGTTGGACGCCGAGGCGAGCATCACGTCGCTCTCGGTGATCATGCCGACCGAGCTGTGGATGACCTTCAGCTTCACCTCGTCGGTCGAGAGCCGCTCGAGCGATTCGGCCAGCGCCTCGACCGAGCCCTGCACGTCGGCCTTGAGGATGAGCCGCAGCTCCTTGACCTCGCCGGTCTGGATCTGCTTCTGCAGCCCCTCGAGCGTGATGCGAGTCGTCGTCTTGCCCTTGGCCTTCTCCCGGTCGAGCCGCATCGTCGCGATCTGCCGCGCCTTGCGCTCGTCCGAGACGGCCACGAGCACGTCGCCCGCCGCCGGCACCCCCGAGAGGCCCTGGATCTCGACAGGATCGGACGGCCCGGCGCTCTTGACCTTCTTGCCGGCGGGGTCGAGCAAAGAGCGCACCCGCCCGGAGTAGGAGCCGACGACAACCGCGTCGCCCTCCTTCAGAGTCCCGTTCTGGATCAGCGCCGTAGCCACGGGTCCACGCCCCCGGTCGAGGCGACCTTCGATGATGACGCCCTTGGCGGCGCGGGCGGCGTTGGCCTTGAGCTCGAGGATCTCCGACTGGAGCGCGGTCATCTCGAGGAGCTGGTCGATACCGACACCCGTCTTGGCCGAGGTCGGCACGAAAATCGTCTGCCCGCCCCACTCTTCCGGCACGAGGTTGAGATTGGACAGCTCGCGCCTCACCCGATCGGCGTCGGCCTCGGGCCGGTCGATCTTGTTGACCGCGACGATGATCGGCACGTTCGCGGCGCGCGCGTGGTTGATCGCTTCCTGCGTCTGCGGCATCACGCCGTCGTCCGCCGCGACGACGAGGATGACGATGTCGGTCGCCTGAGCCCCGCGCGCCCGCATCGCCGTGAAGGCCTCGTGGCCCGGCGTGTCGAGGAACGTGACCTTGCCGTGCGAGGTCGTGACCTGGTAGGCGCCGATGTGCTGGGTGATGCCGCCGAACTCCTTCTCGGCGACTTTCGACTTGCGGATGGCGTCCAGCAACGACGTTTTGCCGTGGTCGACGTGACCCATGACCGTGACGACCGGCGGACGCAGCGCGAGCTGCGTCGGGTCGAGATCTTCCTCGTCGACCACGTCACCCTCGACCGAGCGGATCTCGACGTCGACGTTGAACTTGTCGGCGACGAGCTTGGCCGCAGTCGGATCGAGGAGTTCGTTGACCGTGGCCATCACACCGAGCTCGAGCAACGCCTTGATCACCTCGCCGGATTTCCGCCGCATCTTCTCGGCGAGCTCGCCGACGGTGACCGACTCCGGCACTCGGATGAGCTCTCGTCGCACCTCGACCGGCTGGGCCGCTGGCTCTTCGACGATGGCCGACGCGACGGCGGCCGATGAGACCGGAACCGGCGCGACGGCCGCGGGCGCGATCGGAGCGGGCGCCGGGACCGGCGCTGCCGGCGGTGCCCCAGGAGCTCCCGGAACCGCCGGCCTGATGATGGACGGCGGCGCAGGCTGCGACGTGGGTCGAGGCGGCGGAGCCGGTGCCGCGGGCCTCGACGGCGACACGGTGACTCTCGGCGGCGCGAACGGGCCCGTGGACTGTCGCGACGGCCGCGGCGGAGGCGCCGGAGCGCCACGCTCGAGCGGACGGAACGGAACGATCTTGGGCTCGGGCTTCTTGGGCGCGGGCGGACCCAGCGGCGGCGCGCCCGGCGCGGGTGGTTTCGGGACCAGCGGCTCGGGCGCCGGCGCGACGAAGGTCGGCTCTGGTACGATCTCGGGCTCTGGCTCCGGAACGAACGGTGGCTCCGGCGTGATCTCGGGCGCCGGACCCGCGGGCTTGGGCTTCACGATCGTCGCCGCCGGCTTGACGTCTGCCGGCACCTCGTCCTCGGTCTTCGCCTTCTTCGACCGCGACGCGGGCTTCTTGACGATGGCGTCGCCGGCTGCCGCGGCCGCGTCACCCGTCTCGTCCACCTTGGGTTTCGGGACGCGCTTGGGCTTGGGCGCCTCCGGAAGATCGCGGCCCTTGCCGAGCTTCACGCGCAGCGCGTTCGCGAGCGTGCTGTCGAGGGGACTCATAGCCCGGATACCCTTGTGGCCCATCTCCTCGGCCGCGACCATGAGGTCCTTGCTGGTCACGCCGAGCTCCTTGGCGAGCTCGATCACCTTTATCTTGGCTGCTGCCACTGTCCCCTCACCTCCCTACGATCTCACCGTGATCACGTCGACGTCGTCGATCGCACTCGCACCGGCTTCGCACAGTACCGCGCCCTCGGGGCTCGTTTCTGCCACGGCCGGTTGCGCCCGAGCCTCGCGCTCACCGGCGGCCCGCACCGCCGCCGCCAGATTGGGGCTGGCCTCACTGGGCTTTCTGAAGGCGTGGCCGAGCCGACCGCGGCTCAGCCCGCGCTCGAGGCATGGCGTGTCAGGGCAGACATACGCGCCCCGTCCCGCCGCTCGGGTTCCGGCGTCCACGACGACCGTCCCGGTCGGCAGCCGCACCAGGCGGACCAGCGCGGCCTGCGGCCGAGCCCGCCGGCATCCCAGACACGTGCGGCTCGGAGGTGTCTTCACGAGGGCGTCTGATCCCCTTGCGGCCTCTCGGGCTGGTCGGCTTCGGGCGCGGTCTTCGCTTCCTGCGCCGCGCGGTGCGCGGCCACGAGCTTCTCGGCGGCGGCGTAGATCGCATCGGCGCGGTCGCCCACCTCGACGACCAGGCCCAGCTTCTCTCGCCCGGCCCGCACGATCGCGCCGGGCGAGCCGAGCCCGGCCCCGACCAGGACTTCGGCCAGCGCGGCGTCGACACCCGGCAGCATCTCGAGCGCGGCGCGCTCCTCGATGGCCACCGGCTCGCTCGGGGAGCGCTCGGCCTCGACTTCCGACTCGCTCTTGATGTCGATGCGCATGCCCGTGAGCTTCGCCGCGAGGCGCGCGTTCTGGCCCTTCTTGCCGATGGCGAGCGAGAGCTGGTTGTCGGGCACGATGACCGTCGCCGAGGGCTGCCCCTCGCTGTCGGCCTCGTGGATCGTCACCGACGAGACCTTCGCTGGCGAGAGCGCGCGCGCCACGAACGTCGCAGGGTCGTGCGACCACTCGATGATGTCGATCTTCTCGCCGCGCAGCTCGCGGCTGATGACCTGGATGCGCGTGCCGCGCAGGCCGACGCACGCGCCGATCGGATCGACGTCGCGCTTGGTCGACGCGACCGCGACCTTCGCCCGCTCGCCCGCCTCGCGCGCGGTGGCCTTGACCAGGACGATCCCTTCCTGGATCTCGGGGATCTCGGTCTGGAAGAGCCGCGCGAGGTAGCCCGGATGCGTACGCGAGAGCGAGATCTGCGGCCCCTTGGCCGTCCGGCGCACCTCGAGCACGTAGGCGCGAATCCGATCGCCCGGGTTGTAGCGCTCGCCCAGAATCTGCTCCCGCTCGGGCAGGATCGCCTCGGCCTTGCCGATCTCGAGAATCACGTTGCGCTTCTCGATTCGATGGACGATGCCGCGGAGGATCTGGCCCTCCTTGCCCACGAACTCCGAGTAGATCCCCTCGCGCTCGGCGTCGCGCACCTTCTGGAGGATGACTTGCTTGGCCGTCTGCGCCGCGATCCGCCCGAAGTCCTGGGGCGGCCGCTCCTGCTCGAGCTCGAGCTCGTCGTCGAGCTCGGCGTCAGCGTTCAGCGCCTTGGCGTCGTTGAGGCTGATCTCTTGTTTGTCGTCGGCGACCTCGGTCACGACCTTCTTGCGGCAATAGACCCGGAGGTCGCCGCTCTTCCTGTCGATGTGCATCCGCCAGTTGTCCGAGGCGCCGAGGGTCTTGCGCGATGCCGAGAGCAGGGCAGACTCCAACGCCTCGAAGAGGATCTCCTTGTCGATCCCCTTCTCTCGCCCGATCTGCTCGATCACGGTGATCAGTTCTCGGTTCATCGCGTCCTTGACTCGCCCAGATTCTACGCCTTACGGGGCCAGGGGACCTCCGCCTCCAACCGCGCCTTCGTGACCTCGGCCCGTCCCAGCTCGGTGCGCTTGCCGTCTCGGTCCAGCACCAGCCGCTCGGGCGTGACCTCCGCCAGCCGCCCATGAAACTCGGCGCCGCCGGCGAGCCAGCAGCGGATCTGCTTGCCAACCGCCCAGCGGTACTCCCGATCCTTCTTGAGCTGCCGGTCGAGCCCGGGTGAGGAGACCTCGAGGTCGTACCCTCCCTCGATCACGGCTGCGGCGTCGAGCACGTCCCCGAGCTCCCGACTCAGGCGCTCGCACTCCCCGATCCCCACGCCTCCTGCCTTGTCGACGTAGAGTCGGAGCACGCCCCGGGGCCGAAGCCCGCGCCATTCGAGGTCGACGAGCTCGAGCCCGTGCCCCTCCACCACCGGTGCGACCGTTTCCTCGATCAAGGCCGTCCGTTCCGCGTCGTCCATCACCACTTTATCGGCGCGCCTCGACCCCGGGGCACCCAGCCCCGTAACGGCCGGCGGCGCGCGCCGCCCCCCATTCCAGCCACCAAAAACTAAAAAAAGCGGGCTAGGCCCACTTTTTCAGGAATTTAGCACGTGTTCGGACTGGAGGCAAGGTGGAGGTGTGCTCTTCCATCACTCCACCAGAGGCACGGCGCCCTTGACGGGTCTTGCTACTTGTAACCCGGCTTCTTGTTGGCGCCCTTGACGCCGGGGTCGTAGATCAGGCGAGCGACGGGCTTACCGTCCCGGATATGGGACTCGAAGATCTCCTTCAAGTCTGACTCCTGCACGCCGCCGTACCAGACGTTCTCCGGGTAGAAGACCATCATCGGGCCGTGACCGCACTGCGAGAAGCAGCCGGCCTTGTTGATCCGGATGTCGGCCTTGAGCCCGGCCTTCACCGACTCGTCGCGGAGAAATTTCACGTACTGCTCGACGTTGCCCTGGGTGGGGCACGAGTCGCCGGACGTGCACACGAAGACGTGAGTCTTGTACTGTCCCATCACTGGGCCTCCACGGCCGCCGTCTTCGCGGCCTTACGCTCGGCGATGAACTTGTCGACTTCCTCGCGCATCGCCTGGACGATCTCCTTCTCGGGTACTTTGCGGATCACGTCTCCGTTCTTGAAGATGAGGCCGATGCCGCGTCCTCCCGCGACGCCGATGTCGGCGGCGCGTGCCTCGCCCGGACCGTTGACCTCGCATCCCATGACCGCGATGTGGATCTCTTCGTTCAACCCCTTGAACTCGTCCTCGACCTCCTTCGCGAGCTTGACCAGATCGACGTCGGCACGCCCGCACGACGGACACGACACGAACGTCAGGCCGCCCTTGCGAAGGCCGAGCGACTTGAGGATCTGGGTCCCGACCCGGACCTCTTCGGCGGGGTCCGCCGAGAGCGACACGCGGATCGTGTCGCCGATCCCTTCCGACAGGAGCGCACCGAGGCCGATCGCGGACTTGATCGTGCCCACGCCCGGTGTCCCGGCCTCGGTGACACCGAGGTGGAACGCGTACTCGACCTTGTCGGCGAGCATCCGGTACGCCTCGATCATCATCAAGGGGTCGGAGGCCTTGAGCGAGATCTTCATCTCGGGATAATTCAGGTCCTCGAGGATGCGGATGTGACGCAGCGCCGACTCGACCATGCCCTGCGCGGTCGGCCCGTCGTACTTCGCGAGCAGATCCTTCTCGAGCGAGCCGCCGTTGACGCCGATACGGATCGGGATCTTCTTCTCCTTGGCGACGGTGACCACCTCGTGCACGAATTGCTTGCCGCCGATGTTGCCGGGGTTCAGCCGCAGGCCGTCCACGCCCTGCTCGAGGGCGATCAGCGCCAGCTTGTAGTTGAAGTGAATGTCCGCGACGAGCGGGATGCGGATCTGCTTCTTGATCTCGCCGAGCTTCTCGGCCGCTTCCTTGACCGGCACCGCGCACCGGACGATGTCGCAGCCGGCCGCCTCGAGCGACCAGATCTCGAGCAAGGTCGCCTGGACGTCGCGCGTGTCGGTCTTGGTCATGGACTGCACGGTGATCGGGGCGCCGCCGCCGACTGCGAGGCCGCCCAGCTTGATCTGCCGCGTCTTTCGCCGTGTGATCATTGCGCCGTCCTATCTGAAAATTCTGAACGCGTCGATCCGGACGAGGTCATTGTAAATCGCGAAGACCATCAAGAGCAGCAGAAGAACGAGCCCGAGCTGCTGCGCGGCCTCGCGTTTCTTGAGCGACACCGGCCGCCCCAGAATCCCCTCGATGACGAAGAACAGCAGATGGCCGCCGTCGAGCATCGGCACCGGCAGCAGGTTCAGCACCGCGAGATTGACGCTGATGAAGGCGGTGAAGCCGGCGAGCTGAGCCAGACCCTCCTGCCGCTGGCGGTGGCTTTCCGTCGCGATCTGGATCGGCCCGCCGAGGTTCGACAACGGCAGGTCGAGCTTCACGAACTTCCAGAGCACCTTGACCGTCAGCGCGGTCAACTCCCAGGTCCTCGCGGCGCCGTGCGCCACGGCGGCCACGGGATTGTAGCGCTCGGAACGCACCACCTTGCTGGCCAGGATGACGCCGATCCGCCAGTTCTCCACTTCCTGGCCGGCCTCGTTCTTTTCCTTCACCCGATTGGCCGTCACGCTCAGGGTCAGGGGCTTGCCGTCCCGCTGGACCACGATGTCGATCGGCTTGCCTCCCGCCTGCTGGATCGCCTGCGTGAGCTCGTCGGACGTGAAGACCGGCTGCCCCGCGACTGCGGCCACGACGTCGCCGACCCGAAGCCCGGCTCGCTCGGCGGGCGAATCCGGGGTGACCATCCCGACCTGCGGCGTCACCTGCGGACCCGTGCCCAGGCTCCACACTTCCCGCGATTCCTTGAAGATCGGATCTCGCGTCACGATCCGTCGTGGCGCGACCTGGAGTTCTCGCTGCTCGGTGCCGCGCTTGATCGCGAGCCGCAGGGGCCGACCGTCGGAGCCGGCGATCGCGCGCTCGAGGTCCTCCCAGTACTCGATCGGGCGCCCGTCGATCGCGGCCACGACGTCACCCGCCTGCAGGCCCGCGACCGCCGCGGCCCCCTCGGCCGTGACGCGCCCCAACACGGCCGGCCACACGGGACGCCCGACCACGGCCAGAAGGACGGTGAAGATCACCCAGGCCAGCACGAAATTCATGCCCGGGCCCGCGAACACGATCAGGAATCGTGCCCAGAGCGGCTTCAGCGCGAAGGCTTTCTGCGAGTCGACGACGGGTGAGCCGCCCCCTTCGAGCGGATTCTCCTCGCCCATCATCTTCACGTAGCCTCCCATGGGGATCGCCGAGACGCAGTATTCGGTCTCCTTGCCGCGCCAGCGCGCCAACACTGGGCCGAAGCCGATCGAGAACCGCTCGACCCCCACGCCGGTCCAGCGGGCGACGAAGAAGTGTCCAAGCTCGTGGATGAGGATGAGGATCCCGAGGACGACGATGAACACGCCGACGCGATCCGCCAGGAAGACGATGATCGAGCCGACGCGATCGGCCAGAGAGAAGAGGGCGGTCATGAGGGGCGGGCTCCGTGACGGGTGTCGATGGCCCGCTGCACCGAGCGCCGGGTGTCGGCGTCGACCGCCGTGCACGCCTCGATCGAGCCGAGCTCGCCCGCGCGCGAGGTGTTGAGCGCCTCCTCGATGAGCTCCGCGATCGCGTTGAAGCCGATCCGCCGGTCGAGGAACGCCGCCACCGCGACCTCGTTGGCGGCGTTGAGCACGACGGGTGCCGAGCTCACGGAGTCGAGCGCTGTGCGAGCGAGCCGCAGACACGGAAACTTGTCGAGGTCGGGCTCGTAGAACGTGAGCTGGCCGGCTCGCACCAGATCGAGGCGGGCGGTCGGCATCGGCCGCCGCTCCGGATACGTGAGCGCATAGAGGATGGGCACGCCCATGTCGGCCACGCCCAGCTGGGCGATCACGCAGCCGTCGATGTACTCAACCATCGAGTGAACGATCGATTGCGGGTGCACCACGATCTGGACCTGATCGGACGCGACGTCGAAGAGCCAGCGCGCCTCGATCACCTCAAGCCCCTTGTTCATCAAGGTCGCCGAGTCGATCGTGATCTTGGCCCCCATCTTCCACGTCGGATGCTGGAGCGCGTCCTCCACGGTCACCGTCGCGAGCCGCGCCTTGGGCGTCTCGCGGAACGGACCACCGGACGCCGTGAGGAGGATGCGGTGGACGTCGGCCCGGCTGTGGCCGGCCAGACACTGGAAGACGGCGCTGTGCTCGGAGTCGACCGGGAGGAGCTTCACGCCCCGCGCCCGCGCGGCCGCGGTCATCAGCCGGCCGGCCATCACCAGGGTTTCCTTGTTGGCGAGCGCCACGGTGCGCCCGGCCTGGATCGCGGCCATGGTCGGGAGCAGACCGGCGCCGCCGACGAGCGCCGAGACCACGATGTCCGCCTTGACGTCGCGGGCCAGCGCCACGAGCCCGTCGGGACCGGCGAGAAGCTCGGGGCGCGGCGCCGGAAGGAGCCGCGCCAGCTGGTCGCGGGCGTCCGCTTCCAGGAGCGCGACGGCGCGCGGCGAGTACTTCTTGCAGAGGTCCGCGACCCGCTCGACGTTCGACCCGCGTGCCGCGAGCCCCGCCACCGAGAATTCCTCGGGGAAGCTCGACACGAGGTCGAGGGTTCGAAGACCGATGGATCCCGTCGCTCCGAGCAGCGTAATGCTTTTCATGCGCGGCACCAGGCATACAAAGAGTAGAGGTAAAGGGTCGGGGCGTTGAAGAGTAAGCTGTCGATCCGGTCGAGCATGCCGCCGTGACCTGGGATGAGGTCGCCGGTGTCCTTGGTTCCGATGCTCCGCTTGATCGCCGATTCGGCGAGGTCGCCGACCTGCCCGATCACACCGAGGAGCACTCCGGCCCCGGCGGCACCCACGAGGCCGCACGCCGGGAGGAGCCAGGCGCCCAACGCCAGCGCCGCGGCGAGCGAGACGACGATCTGAGCGATCGCGCCCTCGACGGTTTTCCGCGGGCTCAAGATCGGCGCGAGTGGGTGACGGCCGACCGAAGACCCGACCAGGTACGCGGCCGATTCGCCGGCCCACGTCACGCCCACGAGGAACAGCACGAGCTGGGGGCCAGCCGCCCGGCCCTGGAGCCAGACCGCGTATCCGAGGAGCCAGCCGATGTACACCGCCCCGAACAGGGTGTTCGCGGTCGACTCGACCAGCGGACGGCCCGGCTGCCAGAGCGTCGCGCTGCAGATGAGCCCGACGCCCATCACGAGCACCAGCTCCGGCGTGGGCGTCCAGCGAAGCGGACTGCCGTTGTCGCCGAGCCCGGCGTAGAGGCTCGTGGCGAAGCTGGCCGTGAGCGCGGCGCCGACCCCGACCGTCAGCCACGTGCTGATCGGACGTCCCGTGCGCTCGAACATGCGCGCCAGCTCTCGACAGGCCACCGCGCTCGTCGCGACCACGAGCAGCTGGAAGACCCACGCCGGTGCGAACAGCGTCACCCATACGAAGACCGGAATCAGGACGACCGAGCTTCCGATGCGCTTCCAGGCCGGCGAGCTGGCGGCGGCTCGGGGAACGGTCACGCGGGCCACCTCGGTCTCGCCCACGTCACACCTTTCCAAATCGGCGCGTCCGGCCCTGGAACTCGGCCACGGCGCGATAAAGATCGATGGGCCCGAAATCCGGCCAGAGGGTCGGCGTGACCAGAAGCTCGGTGTAGGCGATCTGCCACAGGAGGAAGTTGGAGATCCGCATCTCGCCGCTCGTGCGGATCAGCAGATCCGGATCCGGGATGTCGGCGGTGTAGAGCGCCTCGCTGATCTTCTTCTCCGAGATGTCCTCGGGCTTGAGCTCGCCCGCCAGGACCTGGCGCGCCAGGGAGCGGAACGCGTCGATCAGCTCGTCCCGGGCTCCGTAGTTGAAGGCCATCAGCACGGTGAGCCCGGTGTTGTTGCGCGTCTCGTGCACGACGTGATCGACGCCGCGCCGCACGCCGGCCGGGAGTCCGTGCGTCCGACCGAGGACGCGCAGTCGCGCGTTGCGCGCCATCAGCTCGGGAAGCTCCGCGTTGACCGACCGCTCGAGGAGGCTCATGAGCATCGAGACCTCGTCGGCCGGACGGTTCCAGTTTTCCGTCGAGAACGCGTAGAGCGTGAGGTACCGGAGCCCGAGCGCGGAGGCCGCGCGAACGATCGAGCGCGCCGATTTCACGCCCTCGTGGTGGCCGGCCACGCGCGGCAGGCCGCGGCGGGTCGCCCAACGCCCGTTGCCGTCCATGATGATGGCGACGTGCTCGGGCACGGGCTGGGCGCGGACGGCGTCGAATAGCTCGGCTTCCGCTAGAATGACAGGATCTCCTGCTCCTTCTTCTTGAGCAGCTCGTCGACCTTGGCGATGAAG
>Ga0066710_100000188_pt1 | contig 31330 bp, 25 predicted proteins | sample GraSoiAngelo_159_FD_79666 | JGI IMG/M metagenome (GOLD analysis project Ga0066710, IMG submission 79666) | Grasslands soil microbial communities from the Angelo Coastal Reserve, California, USA - 14_1009_16_40cm | ecosystem: Environmental > Terrestrial > Soil > Grasslands | place: USA... | reverse complement strand
TCCCGCCTCCGCATCCCACGCCGGCCTTGACCTCTGCGTCCCATAACAAATCTTCCCAACCGCCCGAAACTGCAAAATCGCCACGTCGCTCAACCCATACGCCCGCAGTCGCTCCGCTACTAATTCCGCTGCCGCATGAAACCCTTGCGACCCGCGCTGCCGGTGACACTGCGCAATCCCCTCGAGATTCCGCTTCGCCGCCTCCCCGCTCACTTCATTCGCCAACGCCGCCACATCTTTCTCCGGCAGCAGCGGCGGCTTCTGACCCCATGCCCCAGCACTCGCCGCCAGGCATCCCATCAACGCAACCACTCCGCGTCTCTTCACCGTACCCTCCCAACTCCTTGCGCATTCTATCCAGATTTGCCCATTCCCTGTAGAGGCGCAACAGGCTGCGCTCCGGCTCCCCGCAACTCGAAATCTAGGAGAGCTCTGTAGCGTAGTATTCTGTGGGTCCAAACCGAACCCCATGGCCGATCACCAACCACCCATCCAGCTCGACCACGTCGCCCGCCACTACACTCTTGGCAACTCCACCATCCGTGCTGTGAACGACGTCTCTCTCACCGTCCCGCCCGGCGAATTCCTGGCCCTTCTCGGCAGCTCCGGCTCCGGAAAATCCACGCTTTTGAATCTCATTGCCGGACTCGATCGCCCCACTTCCGGCTCGGTCATCGCTCGCGGGCACGATCTCTCCAAAATGTCCTCGCTCGAACTCGCGCGCCACCGCCGCCAAACCGTCGGCATGGTTTTTCAATCCTTCAATCTCCTCCCGCGCATGACCCTCGAGGAAAACGTCGAGCTCCCCCTCCGCCTCGCCGAAGTCGACCGCGGTGACCGGGCCGCGCGCGTTCGTGAAGCCCTCGCGCGCGTCGGCCTCGACAAGCGCAGCGGTCATCGCCCCAGCGAGCTTTCCGGCGGCGAGCAACAACGCGCCGCCATTGCCCGCGCGCTCGTCAATCGTCCCAAAATTCTCCTCGCCGATGAACCCACCGGCAATCTCGACAGCACCACCGGCGAATCCATCCTCACGCTGCTTCGCGAAATCCAGAAAAATCCCGGCATGACCATTGTCATGGTCACACACGAGCGCCCGCTCGCCGAGCGCTTCGCCGATCGCCTTGCCGTCATGGGCGACGGCAAACTCCTTTCGAACGGAGCCGGGCGATGAAGCCGCGCGACCTGAGCGACCTTGCCCTTCGCAATCTCCGCGAAGCCATCCTTCGCAATTCGCTGACGACTCTCGGCATCGCCGTTGGCGTGGCCTCGCTCGTGGCCATGCTTTCTCTCGGCGTCGGCCTCCAGCAACTCGCCTCCAAACGCCTTTCACAAAGTGGCTTGTTCGATTCCGTCTTTGTCACCCCGAAAATGAATCTTCGCGGCATGGGCCGCGAGACTGCACCCGCCCCTTCCGACAAGCCGCCGCGTCTCCTCGACGACGACGCGCGGCAGGAAATCTCCCGCCTCCCCAATGTCGTCGAAGTCTATCCCCAGGTACGCTTCTATACAGAAGTTCGCTACGACGGCAAGCCCTTTGCCACCATGGTCGCGGGCATGCCCGAATCCTCCAAAGCCAGCGGCGCCTTCGATGCCATGCAGGGCTCGTTCTTCTCCAGTCCCGCTGCTAACGAAGCCATTCTCCAAAGCGAATTCGCCAAGGAGCTCAACCCACAGCCCGCTTCACTCATTGGCAAAGAAATCGTCCTCCGTTACGCCGAGCGCCAGGGGCTCCCGCCAAATCCCGCGGATTCTCACGCCTCCCCCTCCTCCAGTCCCGATTCCTTGCCCGGCGGCTTCTCCGTCGTGCCCAAGGATATGGGCCTGCGCATCGTCGGTGTTGTGGACACCGAGCCCGCCTCCGGTTTCGGCGGCTACGGCAACGGCCGCCTGCTCATTCCCCTTCAAGTTGCCGTGACTCTTCGCGCCGCGCAGGTCAACGATCTTCGCGACATCGTTCGCGGCGCCGCCTCCGCCAAACCCACGTACGCCAGCCTCACCGTCCGCGCCAAGGGCCCTTCCAACGTCGAAGCCCTCGAAGCCTCCATCAAAAACATGGGCTTCGGCGCGTTCTCTCTTCTCGATGCTTCCAAGAGCCTGCGCATCTTTTTCTCCGTGTTCGATCTTCTTCTTGGCATCTTCGGCAGCCTCGCGCTTGCCGTCGCCACGCTCGGCATCATCAACACGCTCGTCATGGCCATCCTCGAACGCCGCCGCGAAATCGGCGTCCTGAAAGCCCTCGGCGCTGCCGACCGCGACGTCAAGCAGCTTTTCTTCATCGAAGCCGGCATCATGGGCCTTCTCGGCGGCATTCTAGGCGCCTTTCTTGGCTGGCTCATCGGCCGGGCTCTCACATTCGGCACCAATCTCTACCTCCACCGCCAGAACCTTCCCGGTGTGGATATTTCTTCTGTTCCCTGGTGGCTCGGCCTCGGTGCCATCGCCTTCGCCATTCTCGTGAGCCTCGCCGCAGGTCTTTATCCCGCTTCCCGTGCCGCTCGCCTCGATCCCGTCCAGGCTCTCCGCTATGAATAGTCTCAGCGCGAGCGCTTCCAGCCGGCTGTTTCGCGTGGCTGCTGCAAAAGGAACTGGCATAAGATGGAGTGGTCATCCTGAGGGCATCTCGCCAGGATGTCCGAAGGGTCTCACCTCATCGTGCTCGGCACTCATCATTCCTCATACACCCGTTGCTCGCGTCCTCTTTTCCGTTGCTTCCTCTACTTCCTCTACTTCCTCTACTTCCTTTACCTCCCCTCTTCCTTCGCCTCCGGCCGCGTCGAATGCAATGCCGTGCCCAGCAAGATCCTCTCCCGAAACCTTTCCTATTGCATTGTGCTTCCCGCTTCGTTCGATGCCGACAAGACAAAACACTTTCCCATCCTGTACGCGCTGCACGGCCTGGGCGACAACGAACAGTTTTTCGTGCATTCCGGTTTGTGGAATTTGGTCGAAGATCTGCGCGACCGCGGCGAGCTGAGAGATTTTCTCATCGCTACTCCGGCCGGCGGCGCCACTTTCTACATCAATTCAAAAGACGGAAAGGTTCGTTACGAGGATTTTCTTTTGCAGGAATTTTTCCCTTTCATCGAAAAGCACTATCGTGCCTCACCGGGCCGCGCCAACCGCGCCATTTCCGGCGTTTCCATGGGTGGTTACGGCGCGCTCCATCTCGCGTTCCGCCATCCGCAGCTTTTCAATTCCGTCAGCGCTCACAGCGCCGCGCTCATCGAAAAACTCCCCGCCTTTCTCCTCGACGCTCCGCAATCTCCGCGCGCCCGCGTCCTCGGCAGCGTTTTCGGCATTCCTCCGGATATCGCCTTCTGGAATGCCAACAGCCCGCTCAACTTAGCGCGTTCCGCAAATCTCGCCGGTCTGAAAATTTATTTCGATTGCGGCGACCAGGACGATTTCGGTTTCGAAGCCGGCGCCGCGGCGCTCGGCAAAATCCTCACCGCGCGTAAAATCCCCCACGAATTCCATCTCTATCCCGGCCGCCACGACCCCTCCTACTTCGCCGCGCACCTCCCCGCCTCGCTCCAATTCCACTCCCGCCTCTTCTAACGGCGTCCTTATGCTTTTCCTACTGCACCTGCTGCTCGACAAGAGCCAATGGCGCCCGTGATTCGGCAAAACAAGACGGGGCTCAAGCTAAATAAGGGATACACCGCACGGGCCGCGCTCGGACCTTCCACTTTGCCCTAGTTGGGTGAGGCGAGAACGTCGTCGTAATAGTTGATGAGCGCGCGGCGCGGCTTCGCCTTCAAACCTTTGAGCGGGACTTTTGGCGCCACGGAACTGTTTCCCACCAGGCGTGCCCTCCCAAGGAAGAAAATTTTCCCATCGTCCAATTCCAGGTAAACGGGAACCACCATGCGGAATTTGTCGTTCACACTCGATTGTGTGATGTTCATGCTCAGCATGTTCGTGCCGTCGGCCCCGGTATCAAAGGAATAGTCCACCTTGTAGCTCGGTAGTTGCGTCCCGTAGACATATTCATTGAAGAACCAATCCATTTTGTGATTTCCTTCGGCGTCCATATCCGGGGTCATATGTTTTTCGACGATGGCCTTGAAGTCTTCGGTCGTGGCGGGTTTTCCACGGTAGGTGTTGACGAAATCCTGCATGGTCTCCTTGAACTGCTTATCGCCGTCGCGGTTGTCGTGCATCATCATGCGAATCATGTGCAGCACGTAAGCGCCCTTGGGGTAAATGAGTCGGCGGGTGATGCCCGCACCGGTGCGGGAATTGCTGGCGCGGTAGCCCATGGTCAACGGGCCCACGTCGATGGCACGGAAGCCCTGAGCGTCGCGTTCGACAAGCAACTCACGTTCGTCGTTCCAGAAAGTGATGAACTTCTTGGGATTCTTCTCAATCATGCTGAGGTACAGGGACGCGGACATGTCCGCGAATCCTTCGCTCATCCACTGATCGCGGCCGGAGCTAAAGCCCACCGTATGGCCCCACCATTGATGAGCGACTTCGTGTGGCGTAACGACCTTCCAGTAGCCGCGGTCACCCCAGTCCATGCCTAGCTGGTGTCGCACGGTGGTGTCGAAGTAATAGCAGATGGGAATCCACACCAGTTCGGGCCAGGATTGGCCGAAGTTGCAGGCCGTTTGCTGGGTAATCTGCAAGTGTGTAAACAGCGACGGACCGAAGTAATCTGTGTACAGTTGGACGGCAAGCTCGCCCTCGGCAAGCGCTTTCTTGTTAAGGCTCGTCGTGCTCATCGTACCTAAGGCCACTCCGCTGTTCGGACTTTGCCCCGGCAAATCGCCGCTGGCGACCTGCTGCAGCGACTGCACCCAATTCGGAGATTCTTCGTTGGCAAAGGACTGGATGAAAACCTCGGGCTTGGTAAGCTTCGCTTCCTCTACTTTGAATTTGCCAAAATTGAACCCGGCAACCGTTTGCGGAGTTTCGCTCTTCCACACGCTGACGTTTTGCCCGCCCTCGTTCGATTCGCTGACCAGAGCGCCGGTAGCGGCGATCTTCATGCCTTTGGGTATGCGAAAGCTCATGTCATAAGAGGCATACTCACCCAGCCCGGAGTTCGCGTTATTGGGATACCAATCGTCACGCGCGACGGGGAAATAGTTGCCGCCGCCCTCGTTCATGACCGCTTCTTTGCCGCTATAGGTCGTGGTCACGCTGTACTTCTCCCCGGCTGCCAGTGGCTTCGGCAATATGACCGCGAAATCGGCGTCGTCGTTCTTGTCCTCCTGAATGAAAGAAAGCGTCTGGCCGTCGGCGGCAACGGACTGAACGCGGAGAGTGTGGAACAGGGAGAACGGCACGACGCGTAGCCCGTTGCGCAGCGAGACAAACGTAGTCGTCGCTTTGCCCGCAAGAGCCCCGCTCTTTTCCAGCGTGGTCTCGAGCTGATGGTGTTCAATCCGGATGTTGTTGCCCACCGCGCCTTTGGGATGGGGCTCGGTGAAGTTGAAGGAGGCCCAGTCGCCCCACTTGTTCTCGTCGTAGGTCCAGAACTCCACATGTTCCGAGGCTCGATTAGGATCGAGCGAATAAATCTCCTTGCCGTCATAGCGCTTGCCGTGAATGAACGCGATGAACAACCCCCGGGGCTCGGGACTGAGTACTTCCGCAAGCAGTTCGGCTTCCAGGTTGTGCTTTAACCTGTGCCGCGTCGTATTTTGGCTGTCTTTGAGCAGGCCCGCGTCGCAGACTCCCGAGGCGGCCGTGCCCGCTTTCTTGATCTCCTCGTAAGTGGAATCGCTAAAGCGTAGCACCAGATGGTCGAATTTTTCGCTGAATTCGTCTTCCTTGCTCAGATACTTCAGGCTCTTGCGCTCGCTTTCCGTGGGAGGCTCGAGAGTGAAGCTGCCATCGCCGCCAAAGACAGCGCCGGTTACCTTGCCGTTCACCGCAGGAACAAAACAAACCGTGCCTGAATTCAGACGAAACTTGCCCGCGTCCCGCTTCAGGTCAAAGTTCGTGACACTGACCGATTCGCTTCCCAAGGTGAGGTTGCGAAGTGCGACGTAGTTGGGATCGGAGTTGGGACCGGACTGCGCTCTGGCGGTCGGGATGGCGACAAGAAGGAGTACCGCTGCGGGAAGAAGGGTTACTAGGGAAGCGAAAGCGGGCCCCACCGGTGGAAGCGGGCCACCCAAACGGCGCTGGACGGAACAGTCGATACTCACAGCCTTGAAGAGCAGGCCTTTCCCAAGTCGAACTGTCATGGCTGTCTCCGGAGAATACTTGGCCGAAAAATTAATGCCACTATAGTCTAAAACTCACTAACGAAACAGCGCAAAAAGGAAAGCCTGTGGGCAGAGCGCCCGTTCTTCGACCCTTGACCCGCGACCGCAACTTCGTTGACCCGTTCCTCGCGGCCAAATAAGATACCCTCCACAGCAGGTGCATCTTGTTTGGCGAATCCGTCTCCCATTACTGCATTCTCCGCAAGCTCGGCGCCGGAGGCATGGGCGAAGTCTACGAAGCCGAAGACCTCAGTCTAGGCCGCCACGTCGCTCTGAAGTTTCTTCCCGAAGCCTTCGCCAACGATCGCCAGGCCCTCGAGCGCTTCCAGCGCGAAGCCCGCTCCGCTTCCTCCCTCGACCATCCCAACATCTGCACCATCTATGAAATCGGCGAGCACGATCATCGCACCTTCATCGCTATGCAATTTCTCGAGGGCCAGACGCTCCGCGAGCGCATTGCCGGCCGTCCTTTCGAGCTGGACTTGCTTCTCGACACCGCCATTCAAATTGCCGACGCCCTCGACGCTGCCCACTCCAAAGGCATCGTCCACCGCGACATCAAGCCCGCCAACATCTTCATCACCACACGCGGCCACGCCAAGCTCCTCGATTTCGGCCTCGCCAAAAACACCGGCGCAGCTCTGCAACGAGGCTCGGCCTCTCAAGCTGGCGGCGCCACTCTTACCCAGGATCTCCTCACCACCCCCGGCTCCGCTCTCGGCACTGTCGCCTACATGTCTCCGGAGCAAGCTCTTGGCAAAGAACTCGACGCCCGCAGCGATCTCTTTTCCTTTGGTGCAGTTCTCTACGAAATGGCCACCGGCTTGCTGCCCTTCGCCGGCGACACCTCCGCCGCCGTCTTCGATTCCATCTTGCACAAGCAGCCCGCCCCTGCGGCTCGCCTGAATCCCGCCCTCCCGGTCGAGCTCGATCGCATCATCCGCAAAGCGCTCGAAAAGGATCGCGAAGTTCGCTATCAAAGCCCCGCTGAACTGCGCGCCGACTTGAAACGCCTCAAGCGCGACACCGATTCGGGCAAAACCCTCGCGGAGCACTCCACCGCGGTCGCAACGCCCGCTCGTCCGGCGCGGTTACAGTGGGTGGTCTATACGGCCATCCTCGCTGTGCTCGCGGTCTCTGTGACCCTCATCGTTTTGTTGCGCTCGCCGCTTCCCCCGCCTAGGATCCTCGCCTCCAAGCAGCTCACCCATGATGGCCTGCAAAAATTTGGTCTGGTCACGGATGGCAATCGCATCTATTTCCTAGAAAGCCCGGGGACACGCAGCGTCCTCTCTCAAGTCTCAACGGCCGGGGGCGAGGTCGCGCATATCGACTTGCCATACACCGGCCCTTACATCACGGCCGTCTCTCCCGACGGTTCCGAATTACTGGGCGGAGTCAATTTCGGCGAGCCTGCCTCGAGGCAGATTTGGTCCTTGCCGTTGCCCGCGGGCTCTCCTCGTCGGTTAGGCGACTTCACGGGGGATGACGCTACTTGGGCTCCGGATGGGCGCCTGATGTTCACACAGGGAGACGATTTCTATATCGCCGGACACGACGGCACGGGAGCGAGGAAGCTCGCTACGGCGCCCGACTTTCCTATTCTCCTCAGGTTCTCTCCCGACGGGACTCGCTTTCGATTCACCGTCAATAATGTTACGAACAGCACGCGCGCCATCTGGGAAGCACGCTCCGACGGCAGCGGAATGCATCCGCTGCTTCCGGGATGGAATAATCCTCCCTATGAATGGGGCGGTGCTTGGACTCCGGACGGGAGATATTTTATCTTCCCGAGCTTTCGGGATGGCACAACCAACCTCTGGGTTTTGCCGGAAGCGGCTTCCATTTGGCGCGGTTCCTCCCGTCAACCCTTGCAACTCACAACAGGACCCTTGTGGTTTCCCGAACTTATTCTCAGCAAAGATGGCAAGAAACTTTTTGTTGTTGGTGTCCAGCCACGCGCGGAATTAGGCCGTTATGACGTGAAATCCCGCGAGTTTGTCCCTTATCTCGGCGGAATCTCTGCAGGCGATGTCGATTTCTCTCGCGACGGCAAGTGGGTTACCTACGTGGCCTATCCGGAAGGCACCCTCTGGCGCAGCAAGCTCGACGGCAGCGAGCGTCTCCAGCTTACTTATCCCCCGATGCAAGCAGCTGTGCCGCACTGGTCGCCTGACGGGCAACAGATTGCCTTTACTGGATTCTCCCCCGGCAAGCCTTGGCAAATTTCTTTGATCTCCAAGGATGGTGGAAGCCCCCAGCAAATCCCGTCGAAGGATCAGAGCCAGTCGGATCCCACCTGGTCACCGGACGGCAATAAGCTCGCGTTCGGCTACGTCGACACAGCCAACCCGGGGATGTTTGTTGACGTTTTCGAATTGAAGACTCACCAGGTTTCTCATCTCCCGGGTTCCCAGGGAATTTTCGGTCCGCGGTGGTCGCCGGACGGCCACTACATTGTTGGCGAGTCGAGTGACATGACAAAATGGATGCTGTTTGATGTTCAGACCCTACAGTGGCGGCAATTGCTCACCGGCCTCGGCCAACTTGGCTATATCGCCTGGTCCCCGGACAGCGCGTACGTCTATTTCGACAACTTGGTGGCCACGAAAGAGCCGGGATTCTTTCGTTTGCGAATCAAGGATGCCAAGCTCGAACGGATCGCCGATCTAAAAGACTTTCGTGCTTTTCCTTCCCAGTGGGGCGCAGGCTCCTGGACCGGCCTCGGTCCCGGCGAGACCCCGCTCCTCGTTCGCGACATCAGCACCCAGGAAATCTACGCCCTCGACCTCCAGCTCCCCTAGTCGCATGCGGTGCCTCTCCCGAATGCGTTGCACTGACGGTTCCATTACGGTATGGTCCCGCACGAAGGCCCAATCCATCAGCCAGACACTCATCTCAATGTTTGGGAGGTTGCCAATGAAATTTCCCGTCCTTCGTCTGTTTCTCACAACCAGTCGAAGCGCCGTCAGCACAAGCGGAAATAAAGAATCGAATGGTGCGGAGAGGTTTATGAAATCCAAATTTCTTGCCACCTTACTCTTCTTGCTGTTGGGCTCGTTCGCCGTGCTCGCCCAGGTCAAAGAGCAAAAACCCGATACCCCTGTCGAGAAGTGGACCGGAAAAACAGTCATGCTCATCGGGGCACATGCGGACGATGACGCCCTCTCGCATGGCACTCTAGCCATGCTTCAGGCACGTGGGAATCAGGTTTACGTCGTGACTCTCACGACCGGAAATGTCGGCACCCAGGACCCCAATCTATCGCGAACGCAGCTCGCACAGATTCGCCGCCAGGAAGAGTTGGCTGCGCTGGCCGAACTGGGCATTCCCGGAGAGCACTACATCAATCTCGGATATGACGACGGGCTGCTCGAATTTGAGGATCGCAAGGCCGTAGTGGAGAATCTGGTGCGCCTGATTCGCAAGCTTCGTCCCGATGTGCTCTTCGCCTGGGATCCCGGCAAAAATTATCAACGCTGGCACAAGTCAGATCACCGGGCGGCCGCCTATCTGGCCGCGGATGCGGCGCGCGCGGCCATGTGGCGCCTTCTCTTTGAAGGCCAGATTATTCAGGAAGGCCTCAAGGAATACATGATCCCCGAATATCTCTTCTACAACGACTACGATCACGAGGACGAAAATCTCTGGGTGGACATCAGCGACTTCGTCGAAAAGAAAGTCAATGCCGGGGCGAAGTACACCAGCCAGTTTGGGCCGGGCTGGAAAAATTACAAACCCAGCCTCTCAGAAGCCGAATGGAAAGAAATGAAAGATGGCGTCCGCAGTCGCCTCCAAAAGAAAGATGGCAAGCCTGTCGAAGGCTTTCGCTATTATCACGGCCTCCCCGACGCCATCGGCAAGTAGGCTTTTGCTCCCCGCCGCGAATTGGATGAACTGTTTTCTGCTACTCTCTCGTTGTTGCTCATAATTACGACGATACCTATGGCCACCCCACGCAGTCTCAAGACACGGCTCGTTCTTCGCAGCCTCATCGCCGTCATTTTCGTTGCTGCGCTTCTTTTCATTCCCGCCGGTTCGTTCCGCTATTGGCAGGGATGGGTCTTCATGGCCATCTTGTTCGTCCCCATGCCGGTCACCTCAGTTTATTTCCTGAAGCGCGATCCCCAACTGGTGGAGCGCCGCTTGCGCACACAGGAAAAGAGCAGCGAGCAGAAAACCATCGTTCGATGGGCTCAGGTGGTTTTCTTTGGGTCCTTGCTGCTCCCTGGATTGGATTACCGTTTCGGCTGGTCTCGTGTCCCGCTTTGGCTGACGATTCTTTCCCAACTCTTGGTCTTCGCCGGTTATCTCATCACCCTGTGGGTCATGAAAGAGAACAGTTTCGCCTCTCGCACCGTCCAGGTCGAAGAAGGGCACAAAGTCATCTCCACGGGACCCTATCGCCTCGTCCGTCATCCCATGTATTTCGGCGCTGTTCTCATGCTGCTCTTCACGCCCCTCGCACTTGGCTCCTGGCGGGCCGAGCCGGGCTTCCTCCTCGTCATCCCGTTGATCGTCCTCCGCCTCCTCCACGAGGAAAAAATGCTCTGCCACGACCTCCCCGGCTATTCCGACTATTGCCTCCGCACCCGCTCCCGCCTCCTCCCCCTCCTCTGGTAACTTCTCTCGGCTCGCCCCGCCTTCTGTCATCCGACCGTAGTGGAGGGCGCTCTGGGATCTCGCAAATGGGCGAGTCGCTTGACCGATGTCCTTTCGAGGCATAGAGTTTCCCAAACCTTTGCATAGCTTCTGCCAGCCACGATCGGTCATAAAACCTTCCGGCCGGGGCGGTCTAACACCGAGGTGAAGATTGGCCATCGAAACAGACACTGGTGCCGTGCCTATCGACACCAGAACCATTCAGAAACTGAGGATCAGGCTTCTTCCCTTTCTCTTCCTTCTTTACGTCGTGGCCTTTCTCGACCGCATCAACATTGGGTTTGCCGCCTTGACGATGAACAACGAACTGGCTATCACCAGCCAGCAGTTTGGGCTCATAGCCGGGATTTTCTTCATCGGCTATGTCCTCTTTGAAGTCCCCAGCAATCTGTTGCTGCACAGGATCGGGGCACGCATCTGGATCGCCCGCATTTTGCTTAGCTGGGGCCTTGTGGCCATGCTAACCGGCTTCGTGCAAAGCGTCCCCCAGTTTTACGTTGTTCGTTTTCTGCTCGGAGCGGCCGAAGCCGGCTTTTTTCCTGGAATCGTTCTGTACTTGACCTATTGGTTTCGTCAACGAGAGCAAGCGCACGCCATTGCCCTTTTCATGACCGCTTTGCCGGTTGCCAGTATCCTGGGCGCTCCGGTTTCAGGTGTGATTTTGGACCACGCACATTGGTTAGGTGTCAGCAGTTGGCGGTGGCTACTGATTTTGGAGGGACTTCCAGCGATCAGTTGCGCAGTTCTCACCTACTTCCTACTTCCCGACCGTCCTGCGGACGCTAGATTTCTAACGCAGAACGAAAAGGAGTGGATCACGACCGAGTTGAGGCGCGAAGAACTGCAGAAATTGCAAAGCCACCACATGTCGGCGGCACAGGCGCTGATGAACAGACGCGTGTGGCTACTAGGCTTGACTGCTCTTGCTTGGGACATCGGGCTTTATTGGATGAGCTTCTGGATGCCGCAAATGCTGAGATCGCTTTCGAGCTTGTATTCCAACACGCTGGTGGGTTTTCTTGTGGTCATTCCCCAGCTTGTGGGCTTGGTGGGGATGGTGCTTGTTTCTCGCAGCTCCGATCGCCGCCTGGAACGGCGATTTCACACGGCGATTCCTGCCATTGTTGGGGGAACCGCTCTGCTGTTGCTGACCATGACTCGCTCTTCTATTGCCTCGATCGCTCTTTTGTCACTGATGGCTGCGGGGATCTACAGCTTCATTGCTCCCTTCTTCACTATTCCCAGTGAATTCCTTTCGGGATATTCAGCAGCTTCCGGCATTGCCCTCATCAACTCCGTCGCGAACATCGGCGCTTTTGTTGGGCCTTACGCCATCGGTACGATCACCGGCAAAACAAGAAGCCTCAGTGGAGGTATGGCTTTCGGCGGGGTGTCGTTGCTCGTCTCAGCCACGCTCGCGCTGCTCCTGCCAAGGAAAGCATGAGCGCTGGCAAAGTGCTGATCGGTGGAGGTGGTCGGCAACGCGGAAGTTATCCCAGATCCTGGACGCCGCGTGCCCCATACGAGGGTTCAGCGCGTGGGGGTTTTGGGAGAGGGAGGCGCTACTCTTGAAAGGAAAAATAAATGGGGACAGGCGGGAATGGCAACCCCAAGAAATCGCGTCGTTACGCGGCGGCGAGTTGGTCGGTGAGGATGTGTGCGGGCACTTTGCGCAAGTCCCACACGATTCCCAGCCAGGACATCACTTTCAGCGTGTAATACGTGATGTCAATCTCCCACCAGTAGAAGCCCTGGCGCGCCGAAGCCATGAAATGGTGATGGTTGTTGTGCCAGCCTTCGCCGAGCGTCAGCAGCGCCAGCAGCCAGTTGTTGCGGCTGGTGTCGCTGGTCTTATAGCGCCGCGAGCCAAAGAGGTGCGAGAGCGAATTGATGGTGAACGTGTCATGCCAGAGGAAAACCGTGCTCAGGCAGAAGCCCCAGATGAACAGATGCCATCCGCCAATCAGCCACAGCACCGCGGCCAGGGCGACCGGCGGCACCAGGTGGTACTTGTTCAGCCAGCGCAGCTCCGGAAATTTTGCAAAGTCGCCGATGTAGTCCATCCGCGTGTCATTGTATTTGTCCGAAAGGATCCAGCCGATGTGCGACCAGAAAAAGCCGAAGAGCGTCGGCGAATGGAGATCAAGTTCCTGGTCGGAGTAGCGGTGATGGTGCCGGTGATGCGCCGCCCACCACAGCACGCCCTTCTGCGAAGAAGACATGGCCATGAACGCGATGACAAACTGGAACGCGCGGCTGGTCTTGAACGCGCGGTGCGAAAAATAGCGATGATATCCCGCGGTTACAAAAAACATGCGCACCGCCAGAAGGCCCGCGCAGGCCACCGGGTAATACCAGTGAAACGGAATGAAGAAGATCAACAGCGATGCGATATGAACGAGGGCAAAAGGCAGGGAGTGAAGAATGGAAATCCGCGAGCCATTCGGCAGCGGGATAGATAAATATCGTGGAACAGCAGCCATCCGGCAAATCCTTCGCGTCAATTTCTCAGACGCTGTTGAAATGCGTCATTCCGCGAGCGCAGGAGATCCAGCCGGAGCTTCGCGCCACGAATCAACGTCCTCAGTCTACGGCTGCGCCTTGCGGTGGTCAAGCACAACGAGGTACAGGTTACGCAACGTGGGATGGCTGAAGGTACAGGTCGGTGGTGGAAAAGCGAAATCCCTTTGGGAGGCTCCTGAGAATCACGATGACCAGCCTCAGCGGAATGCGTCTGCGGAATGTGCTATCGTCGCTACCGCATGGGATCCTGGAGAAGCAACGAACTGCACAGTTGTCTACGGTCGAGAAAACAAAATGGCTGAACGCCCCGTACTCGTTGGACTGATTCCGCAAGCTGTGGTCATTGACCCCGGTGATCAGGTTTCCTGGATTTCCGACGCGGGCAATTTGCGCGTCGAGTTTGACGTCAACCGCTGTCCTTTTTCATCAAATGTTTTTCAGGCGCCCACCGGCATGCGCCTGCTGAGCGGCCCGCCGCGGCCCGGCAGCAAAGCCGCCACGTACAAATACCGCCTCTGGCTTAACGACCAGCTCGTGGGGCAGGGCGAAGTGATTCTCCGCGAAAAGTAGCGGGGGAAGTTGCGCAACTCGCGGGGAGAAAATGGAATGGGAGGACACGGGGACGCGTGTTTCAGCTGTAGCGGCCACTAGCGCGGCGCTCGTACGCAAGCGCCTCAAGAATCCTGTCGGATGAGAGCATGCCTTCCGCGGGCAGCGTAAGTTTTGATTTGAGGCGGCCCAAGATTTCGTCGGCCATGCGGAATCGCACGCTGGGCTCGAGGTCGAGGCGGCGATTGAGATAGGAATCGATGAGCGCGCATTCCTCGGGTGAGAGGCGATCGGCGCCCACGGGAGAAAACCCAGGAGCAGCGGGCATCTCAGCGGTTTGCCAGGCGGGCTTCAAAGTACTGAAAGAGGATTCGCGAACCACAAGGGATCCGGCGACGAGGTCGCCAAGACGCTTGTTTTCTTTGGTCAGAATCGCACTGACCATGCCCACCGCATAAAACGCCGGCAGCCAATCGACAATGCGCATGAGATTTCGCCCGATGGATTCCGCCGGAGTGAGCGGGCGGCCGGAATCCTTGATCACGCGAATGCCCGCTTTGCGTTTGCCGGGGGTCTGGCCATTCCAGATAATCTCGAAGAGAGCAAAATAGCCGAAATAAAGGAGGAAGAAGAACAGGATAAGAATCGCGGCGCCCCACATTCCGGCCTTCGGCATGGCAGCAGAAATGAGGCTGATCACGAAGATCCCCCCAAACAAGGCGACGAAGCCAACCAGCATTTGAATCAGGGTGTCGAGTGCGAGGGCGAGAAAGCGGCTGCCAATGCCTGCGACGGCAAACTCCAGCGCAGTTTGCTCCGGAGTTTCAATGGTAAGCTTGTCGGCGAATGAACCGAGAGGGCTGCCGGAATCAGGCTGATCCGAAGACATGATATCCATTCGGTGGCTGGAGAAGCGAAAACCTTACTGGGCGCGGCTCGAACAGCTCGTGCAGAGATCGAGCCGCGGCGTGGCCGCGCTCAGCCACAGTGAATTACAGGAGCTAGGCCTATTATATCGCCAAACGGCATCCGACCTCGCGACCGTGCGCGAGGACGCAGCGAATCAGCAGCTCGCAGCCTATCTGAACCAATTGCTTGGCCGCAGCCACAATTTAATTTACATGGGGCACAAGCCCAAGGTCAGCGGGATCGTACGCTTTTATACAGAAACGTATCCCGAAGTGTTTCGCGACACGCTGCTACAGACACTGCTGGCCCTGGCGATCTTCGCGGCCGCGGGACTGACGGCGTGCATCATCACGATTCACGATCCCGGATTTGCTCATCGATTGCTGGGCCCGCACATGATGGAGACGATCGAACAGCGGAAGATGTGGACGGATTCCATTGTCACCATCAAACCAGTCGCCTCCTCCGGCATCATGACCAACAATCTCGCCGTAGCTTTCGCCACCTTCGCGATGGGAATTACCGCGGGACTCGGAACGATCTGGATGATGACGATGAACGGATTATTGATCGGGGTAATCGGGGCAGCGACGTGGCGGGCGGGAATGGCATTACAACTATGGAGCTTTGTCGCACCGCACGGAGTGCTGGAGCTGCCCGCGATTTTCATCGCGGGAGGCGCCGGACTGGAAATCGCGCGCGGGCTGCTGTTTCCCGGGCTGTTGCCGCGGCGGGCGTCGCTGGCGAGGGCAGGGGGCCGCGGAGCTCGGCTGCTGCTGGGTACGATTCCGATGCTGGTGGTCGCAGGGGTGATCGAAGGATTTTTTTCACCGAGCAAGGCGCCAGTAGCAGTGAAGTTCGCTCTCGCGGGTGCGCTGTTCACGGCGTTGTTGACCTACCTGTTCCTATTCGGGCGGCCGAAAACCAAGACGGCTAAAGCAGATTCCGCTCCTTGATGTCCAGATACTGATTCACAAGAGAAGATGCCAGCAAGCCGGGAACGAGCTCGAAGGCGAAAACGCCGCGCTGGCGAAGGCCGCGAAGGAGCAAATCGCGGCGGTGGGCGATTTCGAGCGCCGCGGCGTGGCGGTACATTTCCTCGGGAGTGCTGGGGGTGCTTTCGGCGAGTGCGGTCAGATCCGGCTGATTGATGGCGCAGAAAACAACCAGATGCCGCTGCGTCATCTGCATGGCGTATTCAATCACTTCGGGTGTGGTGGGCGTTTCCGCAAAGTCGGTGATCCAGACAACAAGGCTGCGGCGGCTCTGCTCGGTGAGCAAGACGCGCGCTGCACGCGAGTGGTTCGCTTCGGAAGCTTCCGCACGAACCTGCGCAAGGCAGTCCACGATGGTGCGGAGATGAAGCGCGCCGCGGGCGGCGGCAACGTGGTGTTGAATGGAATGGCCGTAGGCGAGCAGGCCGACGCGGTCGCCGCATTGCGTGGCGACCTGGGCGAGCGAGAGCGCGGCGTTGACGGCATAGTCCAATTTGGAAAGACGCAGGCTGCTCTGTTCCTGCTGAATTTCCGCGCGAAGAAGACGGCCGGCGTCGAGCACGATCCATACGGCCTGGCTGCGCTCGATTTCGAAAACCCGCGTAGTGAGCTGGTGGCGACGTGCGGTGGCGGTCCAGCAGATGTCGCGCACGTCGTCGCCCTGGCGATAGTCACGGAGACTCTCGAATTCGCGGCCATGTCCACGCTGGCGGTGCCGGCGCTTTTCCATTTCGACCTGGCGGCTGCGGATCAAGTAGAGCGCGTGCTGACGCGCCTGCTGGAGGTCCGGCAGGACGCGCACCACCTGCGAGATGTCCGCAGCGGCCCAACGCTCGGCAAAGCCAAGCTCGGATTGATACCGGAGAAACAAACGGCCCAGGCGTATATCACCGCGTTCGCGAGGGAGAATTTGGTAATGCGTGTGCGCCTGAACTCCGGCGGGGACGATCAGCTCAAGGGATGGGGGAGCATGGCGAAAGGAGGCAGGCGTTTCGTCGACGAGATGGCAGCGGATGGTGCCATTCCCGAAGTTTCGAATCGAAAGGGTAACTTCACAAGGCGTGGCTAGCAAAGGGGCGTGTTCCCACGAACGCATCGCCTCGATCTGTTGCGGCTTGGGCATGCGGAGCAGATCCGAGACGAAGGCCACAACGGCAAGAAGATCCCACAACAACATCGCGGCGATCAGTTGCGGTATCCACCATGCGGGGACAAGCCAGAGGAAACCCGACAGAAGCGCAACAAAGAAGCGCGGGCCCATGCCGAACGGCAGGCGACCCAGAGGCCCCGCCCGCGCCGCCATTCCAGGGGGGACGAGTGGGAGTGGGGAATTCATGAGGCTACCTTCATCTCGCACTTCACTTCGGCACTTCCACGGCGGCTATCACCTGAGTGATGACCTGATCGGTAGTCAGACCTTCGAGGTCAGCTTCAGGTTTGAGCAGGAGGCGATGTCGCAGAACAGGGAGCGCCGCGGCTTTCACATCGTCCGGCAGAAGGTAATCCCGCCCATCCATTCCGGCGAGAGCGCGGGCCACAAAAAATAGACCGACGGCAGCACGCGGACTGGCACCGAGAGAAATGGCCGGCCAATCGCGCGTGCGGCGCACGAGCGACACCACGTAGGAATGAAGCGCGGGCTCGACACGCACGCTTTCGCTTTCGCGGCGGGCCGCAGGAAGCAGCCCGGAATCCAGCGACGTCATGGGGATTTCGGAGAGCCGCCTGGGGTCGAATCCTTTTTCATACTGCGAGAGAATTTGCATCTCTTCCTGAGCCGAAGGATAGCCGAAGCGAATCTTGAGGAGGAAGCGGTCGAGCTGGGCCTCGGGAAGGGGATAGGTGCCCTCGAACTCGACGGGATTTTGCGTGGCGAGAACGGTAAAGTTTTCGGACAAGGGATAGCGCACGCCGTCGATGGTGACCTGGTGCTCTTCCATGGCCTCGAGGAGCGCCGCCTGGGTTCGCGGTGAGGTGCGATTGATTTCGTCAACCAGCAGCAAATCCGTGAACACGGGACCGCGATGCAAAGAAAATGTGCTGTTGCTGAGATTGAAGACGTTGGTTCCCGTGACGTCAGCGGGCATCAAGTCCGCGGTGCACTGGACGCGCTGGAAGCCGAGACCACAAATACGAGCCAGCGCTTTAACGGCGAGCGTCTTGGCGAGACCAGGAACGCCTTCCATCACGGCGTGACCGCCGCAGACGAGGACAAGCAGGAGCTGGTCGACGACCTCTCGCTGACCGACGATGACTTTGGAAAGTTCGGCGCGGACTTGCGTCGCTAAGGCAGAAAGATATTGCATGGTTAGTTTTTCTCCCGACCGGATGGCGCGCGAGGGCTCAAGCGCGCTGTCAGCTGCTCCAGCTTCTGAACAAGACTCAAAGCTTCGCGAGGTGAGAGCTTATCCATGCGGCTGCAAGCCTCGGCCCGCTGGAGCAGATCAGCGATTCCCTGGTTCTTCCAACCGAGGCGTTGCTCGGCGGCCTGGCCTAGTTCGGCATCAGGCGTCTTCGACGGCAAGCCGAGTTGCCGGATCAGCAAAGAGCGAAGGCGCAAGTAGGAAATGGAGACCGCCGAGGACGCCGCCCCCGCGCGCTCGTACAAGCCGCCCAATGTATCGACGAACTCGAGCGGAGACAAGCGCGTATCGCCGGCGGGAAGATAAACCGGACCACTGCGGCGGCTGAAGCTAAACAAAACAGCGGCCGCCAGCACGCCTAATTGGAAGATACCCCAGACGAGCGAAGTCTTCCCAAAGTAACTCCACAAAGAGCTGCGTTGGCCGTGGAAATACTCATCCCAATCGATTTGGTAGGGGTGCGCGGAAGACCATCTCGCAACGGAGTTGAGGAAGAAGGCAAGATTTTGCTGGCGGGTGATTCCCGCATTGCTCAGCGGCGTCGAGCCTGCCCACCAAAGCACCTGTCCATGACCGACGTTCCAAGTGACAATCACCGCTGAATCGCCCTCTCCATAGAGTACAAGCTGGGATTCGTTGAGGCGGCCCCAATAGGCTTGCGGCTGGATGGTGACATGCGCGGCGCCTCGAGCGATATGGCTCGGAATGCTGGGCGTGAAGGACTTCCAGCCAGGATCCGGCGGAGTTGGAGAAACATCCACATCCGAGAAAAAAGCGCCGATGCTTGGGCCAGTGAAGAGGACGTGCCCGCCGCCTTGCACAAAATCCGCAAGAGCCTTGCGCTCTTTGGCGCTGGGGAATTGCATTGGTTCGGCGAGGATCAGCAGGATGCCGGTAGAAGTTGGGGGCAATTCAGTGGGCGACTCTTCCCAGCGACGGACCGGATAGTGAAGTTGCGAAAGCAAAAGGTAAGCGGCTTGTGCGCCAGCGGACTCGGTGGAATAGGTGGAGGGAACCGGTGAATTCAACTGGTCACCAGGCGGGGAAAGAATGACGCTGGCCGCTAACATGAGGACGAGCAGACTCCCACCGATTAACAGAAGCTTGCGGTCGGAAGCGGCTATTCCAAGAGGCATCCGAGCGCCTCCAGTTGGCGAAGGGATTCGTGAAAATCCTCGGGGCCCGCGCCGCGATTGGCGTACCAGACACGCTCCAGGCGGGAGGTTAGACCCGCGAGCGGCTCGCGAGGAGCAAGTTTTGGGGCGAGCTCGCCGGGAACCGGCTCGGCCACAAGGCGAAGGTATTCCCGTGGAGTCTTAGTGCGGTCTTGGGGCACGACGCCTGCGTCCTCGAGGCGCGCGATGCCTGCCCAATAGGCAGAGTGAACGGCCTCGCGAAAATCGCCGCGGCTGGCCGCTTCGCGGGCAGCGCGGACCCACTCTTGCCATGTGCGGGATGCTGGGAGGGACACGCTTGGCGGCAAGGCGGCCATGCGATCCCTACTTGCCAGGAAACGGAACAGCCCGAGCGCAATGCACCCCGCCACGCCAAGAAGAATGAGCCAGAACAGAATCTTGCCGCCAATGGGATAACGATCGAGGCCGCTGAAGAGCCACAGCAGCATGCGTCCCACCCAGACGGCAATACGTTCGCGCAGCAGGTCCCATGCACTCGGAGGACGCACAGCGGCGAACTCCGCCCTGGCTAGAATGCGATTGAGCTCCGAGCGGGCTTGCGGCAAAGCCGTCTGGGGCGAGGAGGAAGCTTGCACTTCTGCGGCGAGGTGGTCCACCCAAACCAGCGCCTTCGAGGCAGAAAGCGAAGTGAGCTGGTTTCGCAAAGGCTCCGAGGAAACGGAGCAGGTGAATTCCGGAGTGGAGACGGTCCAACGGCGCGGAAGGGAGTCGCGCAGAGCGACCATTTCGTTGGTTGAAGGATTTTTCTTGAGAACAGCTGCGAGACGGTGAAGTTCCGCAAGGAAGGATGCAGTGTCGTAAGGGCCAGCCGAAGATTGCGGTGCGTCTGATGGCGGCCTCTGAGCCCGCCCGAAAGCCGCGGAACCCCACAGACTAGACAGTGCAATCACAGCACAGAAAAGACAGCGGTTCATTGGCACCTACTGCAGCAGTGAAAGCTACGCCGGGCGAATTCAGGAAAGTATTGTCGGAACACCGGCAGGTCCAGTCGGGATCGTGCCGCTGGGATTCATCATCACCTGCAGATCGAAGGCTTCCTTGCGAACACGCAAGTCGTAGTAGAAGACGGCGGTGGCAATTGTCAGGAACGGACTAACCAGAACGCCGGCGACAAAATTTCCGACTTGGCTTAGAGACAGCCACATGCGCATCGTTCCTGGCTCCTTGGCAGAGAGACCGGCCATAAAAAGAAAAGGGAACATGAAGAGGAGAACTGCTGCGTACAACATGATGAAATAAAGGAGGAAAATGACAAAGGCGCGACCTGCGCTGCCTTTGGTCAGCCTGAAACTGCGTTCCAAAGAGGCGCGGGGCCCGAGATCCTCCAGCAAAGCTGCGGGGACGCACGTGATCAGCCGACAGGCCACGTAGATACCCGGTATGATCAGGAAAAGAGTTGCTCCCATCACTGCCAGCCCGTTCAAAAGGATAACCCCGAACAGGCTTCCAAGCTGGCCGCGCATTCGGCGAAGCGACGCGCCAATTGAAGTTTGGCGTCCGAGGTAGAGCTCGGAAACCGCGTAAACAGTCCCACCCTGTGCGAAAAGATAGGCCACCAGGTAGACGAACAGCCCCACGAATAAACCGACAATGCCGAAAGCCATCAGACCGCTTGCCGACCGTGCCTGCAATTGCTCCACTGGGGAGGGAGTCGGGACGGCCGGAATTTGGGTCATCATAGTCTGCACCAAATTCAGCGCAAGAACCAAGAGATGAGGAAAGGCTGTAATCCCCAGGAAGAGTACAAAATGCCGGCGATAGAGAGAAAATGTCCGGTCCAGGATTTCGCCGAGCGACAAGGGGCGCAGGTCAAGATTAGCCATGCGGACCTCCTGAGCAATAGGGCAGGAATTCCAATAGCGAGGCACTTTACCAAATATGAAGAAAAAACGCGAAGCCTAGTTCAGGGCCGGAAGGGTCGCGACGTCCAAGTGGAAAGGAACAAGCAGCTCGATGGAGCCGAATAGCACCATCGATCGCTTAGAAGAGGATTCTTGGAAGGAAATTCAGTCGCCAGCGGCGGGGCTGCGAACCATTTCAACGGATTCGGCCAGGCCCCGTCGCATCGGACCAAGAATGGAAGCAGGCACTTCCCGCTCGGGAGCCAAAGAAACGCTGGTGGCTCTCTTGGGAAATTCCGCCCGGCGGTCCAGCCTCATGCCGGCCTCTTTCAGGAACTCCGCCGAGAAGCCCATATCCTCGGCACGGTCCACGCCCCAGAACCACAGTTTTTCTTCGTGCCGCTGCAAGAAATCCAGAGCCTCTTCGAGCTTCTTCATGGCGCGGTCAAAGGACGAAGCCAGGAAATAGACGCTCAGGGTCCAGGCGTGCCGCGGGTAGTTCACGCGCAGACGGAGGCAGTACTTTCCGGACTGATTTCGTTCGATGCTGCAGCGGTAATCGTTGCGAGTGATAGTCGTTCGAGTTGGCATGTTGGCTTCACCGATCCCAAGAGTCAAAGAGCTGAGTGCCCCTAATTGCCCAGTTGAAATTCAAATGCGGGCCGCAGACTCGACGCGCGTTCAGTGACACTGGTTCGCGCCGAGATCCGATCCTGAAGGAGACCCTAATAGGGTAATGAGGTGCCGGAGGAAAGGCAAGTGCCTACTTCTGCACAGCTAAGTAGCTTATTTTCTTACTGTTACGCTAGCCAAGGGTGCCGAAGCTCTTTAGTTTCTCAGGCATGAGTTTGAGCTTTCCTTCTTTCTTCAGTCGGTCATTCAGGGCTAGCTGAAAGGCTTTGTAGGCCAGATCGCGCTTCGATTGGAGGACCTCTTCGGTCAACTGCTTCTTCTGAGCCTCAAAATTGGCGGGATTCGCCTCGACCTTTTCCGCGATGCGGTAGACGAGCCAGTTTTGCCCCAGGTTTAGAGGGGCACCGACATCGCCTTGCTTTAGATTAAAGGCTGCGCCGAGCTGCTTGCCGCTGGCCGCGCCTGGGATGGAACCATCGCGGGCGAAAGAATCGCTCGTCTTCGGCTCCAGGCCGAGTGCTTTGGCTGCGGCGTCGAATTTCCCCCCCCCCTTAACGCGCCGCACCAAGTCATCGGCCTTGCTTTTCGCCAGTGTGATGGACTGCTCGCGCTTGAGGTCGCTGATGACTCTATCCCGTACCTCTTCGAGCGTGCCCTGGTGAGCGGGCTGGACGGCCTTCAAAGAAAGAATCACGTAACCGCGATCAGTTCGAATCGGGAGGCTCAGCTCTGCCGGGCGCAAGCGGAAGATGGCGTCCTTGATGTCCTGGGAATTGCCGAGTTCGAGGAGGGGATCGGCGGCGCTGACGGGGCGCGTCTCGCCGAGAGTCAAATGATACTGCTTCGCGAGATCGTCTAAGGAGACTTTGTTGGAGCGGCGGATGGCCGCGGAGAGTTGATCCGCCGTGTCGCTGGCCTGCTTGTCCGCTTGGGTGAGGAGAAGAGGTGCGCGGATGGAGTCCTTGACCTCTTCGAAGGGTTTGGTGTGGGCGGTCTGCTTTTCCAGGACTTTGATGATGTGGAAGCCATACTGGGTCTTCACCAGATCCGAAATCTGGCCGGGGGCGAGGCTGAAGGCCGTTTTTTCGAATTCAGGGACCGTCTGACCCTGGTGGATCCAGCTCAAATCGCCACCTTTGTCCTTGGAACCGGGATCCTCGGAGTACTTTTTGGCCAATTCGTCGAACTTGGCGCCCTCCTTGGCCTGCTTCAGGACATCCTCGGCCTTCTTGCTGACCTCTTCGACTTCGGCATCCGTTTTTCCGACCGTCCTGAAGAGAATGTGCTGAACGTGAACTTGGTTGGGCACCTGATATTGTTGGATGTTGGCCTGATACTGCTCTTTGAGCATGTCATCGGAAATCTGGAGGCCCTGGCGAAGCTGGTTGACGTCCAGAAGCGCGTAACGCACCGACCGGCGCTCCGGAACTTGATACTTTGACTTGTTCTTTTCGTAGGCCGCCTTGATCTCGGCGTCGGAAGGCGTGATTTTGGCTTCCAGTTCTTCCGGCTTGATGACCGCGTAGTCGAGCTTCACCTTCTCGTTTTTGAAGCGAAATTCATCCTGGAGCTCCGCGGGCCCGACGCTGATGCCGTCGGTCACCAGTTTCCGGAATTTTTCTTCGAGAAGGCTTTGGCGGATGAGCTCTTCAAAAACGGGAACAGTTAGCTGGAAGCGCTGCTGCACCTGGGCGGTGTACTGGTCTATGCCGACAAAAGAGCCGCCATTGAAGGCCGTGGGCAGATACTGGCGGATGCGGTCGGCGCGTTCCTGATCGGAAACAGTGATTCCCAGGCGCTTGGCTTCGTATTCAATCTCTTTCTGAAAGACAAGCTGTTGCAAAATCTGCTGCGCATAGAGGCCTTCCAGGGGCCTGGGTACCTGATTGTTGCGCTCGATCTGGTCTAGCTGTTTGCGGATGTCTTGCACGGAAACCGATTCATCTCCCACCTTAGCGACGGTATCCGTGGACACTTCGCCGGAAGTAGGCGCCTGGGGAACCAGGTAGAGCAACATGCTCCCGCCGAGCACCAAGACGACGGCTCCCAAGAGGATGCGGTACCCCAGTTTGCTCTTATCTTTTGCGCCGTTCATCCGATGAATCCCCCAGTTCCGTAGACAAACTTAAGATTATAAGAGATAGCGGGATGGGGCTCAAATACAATTGGGGTTAGCGCGCGAGAAAACGCGCCAGCCAACGCAAGCCATCGAAGACAAGCAATGCTCAAGACCCCGTCACGTTATCTCACAATGACAGCGATCACCATTGGGGTGCTTCTCGGAGTTGGCCCAAGTCGGCCAATCGGGTATTCCCGTGCGCGACAGCATGCCGCTGCTCCAGCTACCTTTTATCGGGAGGTGTTGCCGATTCTCCAGCAGCATTGCCAGGTCTGCCACCGCAACGGGGGCATTGCGCCCATGCCTTTCGAGAGCTATCGGCAGACCCAGCTTTTCGCCAGGGCAATCAGCAAGGCGGCAGAGGAAAAAACGATGCCACCGTGGTTCGCCGATCCGAGCGTTGGACATTTTTCGAACGATCCTTCGCTCAGCGCAGCGGAGATCGTCACGCTCGTGGCCTGGACGCAAGCGGGATCACCTGCAGGGGAGGAGAAAGACGCCCCGCCACGGCGGCTTTGGTTGGAAGGCTGGAGCATCCCGAAACCGGACTTGATTTTAAAGATGCCACAACCTGTTTTGCTGCCCGCGAGCGGAGACATCGAGTACACCTATGAGATTGTGCCCACGCACTTTGCCGAGGATCGCTGGGTGCAGATGGCGGAAGTTTTACCCGGGCTGCGTTCGAATGTGCATCATGGCGTGGTGTACATCCGCCCGCCAGATTCTCATTGGCTGCGGCACGCACCCGTGGGGGTTCCGTTCACGGCCTCCGCACTGAGCGATCCGGAAGACCGCCGCGGCGCACACTGGACGGACAGCGATGTCTTGCTGGTCTACGCGCCGGGGAGTTCGCCGGACGAATGGTCTGCGAAAATGGCCAAGTTCATTCCCGCCGGCTCAGACCTCGTTTTTCAGATGCACTACACGACCAACGGCCACGCGGGCTCTGATCAAACCAGCATCGGATTGATTTTCTCGAAGCAGGTGCCCGAGCAGCGCGTGCTGACGTTGCAGCTCACGAATGATCACTTCTTGATTCCCCCGGGCGATCAAAATTATCGCGTCGAAGCGCGGGGCACGCTGCCCAATGATGCTACCTTACTCAGTTTCTTACCGCACATGCACTTGCGGGGAATCCAATTCGAATACAACATCGTCCACAGGAACGGGGATGTAGCCGGAAAGCCGGTTTACGAAATCGAGCCGCTACTTCGAGTCCACTATCATTTTCACTGGCAGATGAGCTATCGGCTGGCGGAACCGCGATTCCTGAAGGGCGGAACGGAATTGCAAGCCGTGGCCTGGTACGACAATTCGGAGAAGAATCCCCACAATCCCGACCCTCGCGCAGCGGTGCGCTGGGGAGAACAAACGTATGACGAGATGATGGTGGGCTTTTTTGATGTTGCCGTACCCACATCGCTGGACAAACAACACTTTTTCATCCGAACAAAGAACTGAGGCATAGCCGGCCGGGGACTTGCCCGCGGGTACAGGACTGCTGCGGCAAAGGTACAGCCCCATTCTTTCCCGTCTACTATTTGCAATTTGACTACGCGGAGTTCCGCAAGTTCGGCTCCCCGGCGAGCCGCTGTGTTAGATTGAAAAATTGGAGCCTTACGAGCGATTCCACCCGTGACGACACAGACCCCCATCGACCCGAGGCATAGCCATTCCCAGCAAAGGGTCCCGCGCGTCGAAGTCTACTGGACAGCAGTCACCTATAAGACGGTTATTCTCTACATTATGCTGGCAGTGGCCATTATTTGCGGGGGGATCTATCTGGCCAAACCGGACCTCTACTCGACCATCATCAAGAGAATTGATACGGCCGTGAGCAATCCCGAGGTTGATCCAGTCGGGGCGGATCAAAAGCGCGCAAAATTCGTCAATCTCGAGGGCCGCGTTCAAGTGAAAAAAGTAAACTCCGTGCAGTGGGTGGAAGCGACCCTGAGCATGTCGCTGGACAAAGGGGATCTTGTCCAGACCGGCTCAGACAGCGATGCGCGCATCACTTTCGCGGATGGTACGATCTACCTGGTCAAGCCCTACACACTCGTTACCGTGGAAGAGAACTACACCGAAAACAACCGGCCGACCAGCGTCGCCGTGCGCATCAATACAGGTGCAGTGGATCTGGCGACGTCGACCTTGGGCTCTCCGGATTCCAAAGCCGCGGTGCGTTCGGAGGACGCAACGACTCAATTGCATTCCAACAGCCGCGCGGCGGTGAAGTTTGATCCGGAGAAAAAGGAAAGCGAGGTCGTGGTTTCCAGCGGCAGCGCGCAAGTGCAGCGCGGCCAAGAGAAGATCGACCTCTCGCCACATGAGAAACTGACAATCCCTAGCGGCGGCCCGATTCAGAAATCGAATGTGCTGGCGCCCCCGGATCTTACGGAACCGTTGAACCTTGCGCCCATCATCGCAGAAAATCCAAAGAACGCAACGGTGCACTTCGAGTGGAAGTCCGTGCCAGACGCGGTATCCTACACACTGAGGGTCAGCACCACAGCGATGTTCACGAAAACTGTCCTGGATAAGAAAGTTACCGGAACGAGTGTGGATCTTTCCGGACTGGATGCCGGCGACTACTTCTGGAACGTGACGGCCACGGATGCAAAGAAACAGTCCAGCGAAGTGAGCGAAATCTTCAAGTTTTCTCTGGTGGCCCAGGGCAAGTCGCAAGAAATGGTCCTGGAGATCACCGGCACGCAGCTTCATGGACGAGTGGCAGAAATTTTGGGCCGCACGGAACCTGGCGCAGCTCTGATCGTGAACGGCCAGCCCGTTCCCAACATTGCGCCTGACGGCACATTTCGGCATTTCACGGAGGCGCTCGAGCCGGGCCAGCATACCATTGTGGTGATCGGACAGAATCGCCGCGGCGGGACGGCCCAGCGCCAGGTGTCCATCGTGGTTCCGAAGTAAGAGTTCCGAACGAAAGACCATAGCGCTTTGCGCTGGTCGTGGTGTCCGGAGACAATAGCAAGTCGGGGAGATTGCGCGGCGCTGCCTGCTACCGCCCGCCGGGCAGCGGAAAGTCTTTCTCCGCGGGGAGAAGTGGGGATGAACAAGAACGGTTACAACATGAGGTCGGTGTTCAGTCTTTTTTCTTCCGACCTTGCCATCGATCTGGGTACCGCGAACACTCTCGTGTTTTCGCACGGCAAAGGCATCGTCGTCAACGAGCCTTCGATCGTAGCCATCAACAAGGCCACCGGCGAAGTGGTGGCCGTCGGCCGCGAAGCCAAAGAGATGCTGGGACGCACGCCGGGCAACGTCGTGGCTATCAAACCGATGAAAGACGGCGTCATCGCGGACTTCAAAGTCACTGAAAAAATGCTCACGTATTTCATTCAGAAGGCGCACAACCGGCGCGTGCTGGTGCATCCGAGAATCGTCATCGGGGTTCCGAGCGAAATCACTCCCGTGGAAAAGCGCGCGGTGCAGGACTCCGCGTACCGCGCTCGCGCCAGCGAAGTTTTTCTTGTTGAGCAGGCCATGGCTGCGGCCATCGGTGCAGGGCTTCCCATTGAAGAACCCTCGGGCAATATGGTCGTGGATATCGGCGGCGGCACGACGGACATTGCGGTGATTTCCATGAGCGGCATTGTGTATTCGCGATCCGTGCGCGTAGCCGGCAATGAGATGGACGAAGCCGTCATGCAGTATCTCAAGCGCAAGTACAACCTGCTGGTTGGCGAGCGCACTGCGGAGCAGATCAAAATGGAGATTGGCTCGGCGTATCCGTTGGAGAAACCGCTGACGATGGAAGTGAAGGGCCGCAATCTCATCGAAGGTGTGCCGCGCACGGTGACCATTGATGACAGCGAAATCCGCGAAGCCTTAAGCGAATGCGTGGCCACGATCGTGAACGCCGTCCGCGTGGCGCTCGAGCGCACGCCGCCGGAGCTTTCCGCGGATATCAGCGACCGCGGAATTGTCCTTACCGGCGGAGGCGCCCTGCTGAAGAATCTCGACAAGCGCATCCGCGAAGAGACCGGCTTGCCCGTTTCGATCGCCGATGATCCACTGGCGTCGGTTGTGCTGGGCACCGGAAAAATGCTGAGCGATTTCAAGTTGTTGCGAATGGTTTGCATCGACTGACGAGTTTCCGGAGCTGGTTTCAGTCGTCAGCGGACACGGAAAGATTTTGGAGTGCTGCGGCGGGAGCGTTTTTCTGCCCAGCAACTGCTTCCCGGGCAAGCCACGGTTTTTGCCTTTGAACTATCAACTTTGAGCTGATAACCGTCAACTTTTTATGGTCGCCATTCCTTCTCGTCATAGATCGCTGGTCCTGCTCGCCGGCGTGATCCTGCTGCAGGTGCTGCTTCTTGCCGTACAGATCAAGCGCGACTCGCAAGGACGCCTGATCCGCTCGTGGACCGTCGGAGCTGTTTCGCCGTTTGAGCGTGCAGGCTCTTACGGCTTCGGCTGGTTCCGCGATATCTGGCGCCACTACTTCGCGTTGCGAAACACGACGAAAGACAACGAAGAGCTTCGCCGCGAAAACGACGCACTGAAACTGCAGGTCGCACAGCTTCAAGGCAAGGCTGCGGAAGCCGACCGGCTTGCCCTGTTGCTCAATTTCCGGCAATCGCACACCGATGTGCCTATGGTTGCCGCGCGGGTGATTGGCGGAAGCGCGGGGACCGCGAGCCAGACGATCGAATTGGACCGTGGCGAACGGGACGGCATCCGGAGAAATATGGGAGTCATCACGCCGGATGGTGTGGTCGGAAAGGTGGTCGAAGCCTACCCGAATACTGCTCAGGTGCTTCTGTTGACCGACAAAGACAGCGGCGTCGGCGCCATGCTCGCCGATTCCCGCATCCAGAGCCCCGTTGGCGGCACGGGCGAACCGTTGCTAGCGATGAAATACGTCCCGAATGACGACACCGTGAGAATGGGCGAGCGCGTGATCACCAGCGGCATGGACCGCATTTTCCCCCGCGATCTTCCCGTGGGAACAATCGCCGAAATCAAGTCCGGCAATCCCTTCAAGCAGATCCGCATCAAACCCGCCGCGAATCTTCAGCGCCTGGAGGAAGTCCTCGTTTTATTGACGCTTCATCCTTTGCAAATGAAAAACGAAAGCGCTCCGGCGGAAGCGCAGCCTTCGGCGGCCGTGCCGGCCACTCCTGCTCCGGGGGCAATCCGATGAACGACGCCTTTGATCTGCGCATCGGCGAATCGCACATCGAGGTGCACAAGTTTCGCACCGGCGCGATTCTCTTTGCCACACTGTTCGCGCTGGTGATCCAGGCCTGGTTTCCGCTCCGTTTTGCACGGGCTACGCTTCTGGACTTTCCTTTGCTCGTGACCATCTATTTCGGTCTCAGCCGCCGCAATCCATCCACGGGACTTCTCCTGGGCATGGCCATCGGGCTCTTCCAGGACAGTCTCAGCGGGCCCACCGTTCCGTTGGGGCTTTATGGGATCGCGAAAACCATTATCGGTTATCTCGCTTCCTCGATCGGTGCGAGGCTGGATACCGAGCACCCCGCGGCGCGTTTTGCACTCACGGCGGTTTTTTTCATCGCCCATCAAGGGCTGGTATTTCTCACGCGTCGCATTCTTCTGGGACAGCCGGAACCGTGGTTCAATTTGCACCTCTTAGTTGCCGCTCTGGTCAACGCGCTGGTCGCTGTTTTTGTTTTTATTCTCCTCGACCGCCTCCGCCGACCGTCATAGGATTCCATCCTTCAATCCAACATTGCCGTCACGATTGAGGTTAGTTCAATGTGGGATTCATTTCTACGCCGGCAAAGAGCAATGCATCAGTGACATTATCACGAATAAAGAACAGGAATGGCCGATCTACAATCATGTGAAAAGGCTGTGGAGGCGGAAGCATGACTCCTCCCATTACGCCGCCGGCAACTCCACCCAAGAATGTTATTGCGCTGGCTTTGATTCCCCACGTGTCTACATCCAAATCTACACGTTGCACGGCGGCGGTTAGGTGTGCTCCTTCGCTGGTGCTAACCATAGCCCCAAGCGACCTAAAGTCAGTGAAAAGACTGTTTAGTCCGAGCTTCCTTAGAGGCGGCTCCAAATCCGCCGAAAACCGAATGTGAGAGATAGGCAAGGTCACGTCACCCTCTTCGCTCTTCATTACCGAATCCAAGTCGATCTGGCCGACGGCAAATTCGCCTTCAAGTTCGATAATGTCTTTGCCGACAGCCGGGAGCAAGACCAACAGGTATGCGTCTCCACCCGGGAGTGCGACTGCCTCAAAGCCATCTGCGGCAATATGCTTGTAGTGTTGGAGCGCACTCACCATCTGGTCTGTCTCCACTTTTGCGCCTGAACGGAGCGTGAATGGAAGTTTTTGCGATCTACCGTTGAACAGCTCATGCCGCCAAGGCGTTCGTAGATCCGTAAAAGTGATTATCGAAAAGTCCAAAATCCCTCCCTTCAATTCGTAAAGCTTGCGTACATCTGGATCCTTTGGCACGGGAAGCTCTCCAGCCTTTGCCTCTTGAAACTGGATGCCGTAATCCCGGCTAGCCAATTCTACAAATCTGTCACGAAGAAATCCTCTCCCTCGGTAGAGCAAGATCGTCGATTGAGACAGTGGGGCAAATGGCTTCGATGGTACGGCAATAGGCAATACTTTGCTGGGTTTGGGCGTCTCGATCTCCTCTTGCGGAGGGAACTTCTCACTGGGGATTCGCGCAGAAAGCATCCGGCTAGCGACATTCCTAAACGGCTGGTCCCTCCATTCGAAGACTTTCCCAAGCTCAAGGAGGGTAGTGCTGTCAAAAGTCCCTTCGCTCAACGCGCCGAATGTTTGAGATACCGGTAGAGGGGATATAACTATGTTTTTCTGCTGCTCCGTCTCATGCATTGCCAAGAGAAGCTTCCGCCCGAATTTCTCGTTTGAGTGAATGTAGTCGGAAAGCGCTTGCCCGGGTTGGTATTGTGCGATGCAAACACTCGAGAAGGCGAGGACACCTGACCTGCCCCCCTTTTTTGGTCCAGTCATAAGTTAGCAATCCGGGGCTCCTGCACATCCGAATCTTCCCATGTCGGGGCGATGGAAACGACCGGCGTGGGGGGAGACGCCGGTCGCGCGGCGACCCTCGCCGCGAACTCTTCCGGCGTCCGATACCTCAGCGAGCTGTGCGGGCGCACGGTGTTGTAATCCACCCGCCAAGCTTCGATCACCTCCCGTGCGTGTCGGAGATCCACGAACCAGTTCTGGTTCAAACATTCATCGCGGAACTTCCCGTTAAAGCTCTCGATGAACGCGTTCTGCGTGTGCTTGCCGCGCTCGATGAAGTGCAGCGCCACGTCGTCCTGATACGCCCACT
>Ga0066710_100000186_pt1 | contig 31680 bp, 27 predicted proteins | sample GraSoiAngelo_159_FD_79666 | JGI IMG/M metagenome (GOLD analysis project Ga0066710, IMG submission 79666) | Grasslands soil microbial communities from the Angelo Coastal Reserve, California, USA - 14_1009_16_40cm | ecosystem: Environmental > Terrestrial > Soil > Grasslands | place: USA... | reverse complement strand
GTGAGCACGGTGGCGAAGTGGACGGGGTGAATGCCGATCTGCTTGGAGATAGGGAACACGACGGGGATGAGCACGACCGCCGCCGGGAGCCCTTCCAATACCATGCCGAAGAGCATGACGAGGGCGGACACGGCCAGGAGAAAGAGCCAGGGCGTGGGATGGAGCGGCCGGAGCAGCTCACCGATCAACAGCGGCACGCCCAGCATGCCCATCAAAAACTGATAGATGCTGGCCACCGCGAGAAGGAAGATCACGGCCGCGGTGAGGAGCGCGGTCTCGTGGAGCAAGGTCAGCATCTCCCGCACCGTCACGTTCCGGTAGTAGAGGACGGCGGCGGCCACCGCGTAAGCGGCCACCAGGGCACCGGCCTCGGTGGCCGTGAACACCCCGAAATAAAAACCGAGGACGATCACCACCGGAACCACGAGCGGCACAAGCGACGCGCGCGCCGCCACGCCCAGGCTCGCCCAGCTCGGCAGATCGTCCTTGGGCCAGCCGAGTCGGTGGGCCTGGAAGAGGATGACGGCCATCAAACACGCGGCGGTGACCGCGGCGGGAATGAAGCCGCCGAGGAAGATGGCCACGACCGACGTGTCCATGATCTGGCCGAGGACGATCATGAAGATGGCCGGTGGGACGAGGATGCCCATGGCCGTGGCCGAGGCCACCAGTGATGCGGCGTGCTCGGGCCGGTACCCCGCGCGCAGCATGGGCGGCGTCAGCATCGAGCCGATGGCCGAGACGTCGGCGATCGTGGAGCCGGAGATGCCCGAGAAGAAATATTCGGCGAGGACCACCGACATGCCGAGCCCACCGCGCACCCAGCCGACGAGCCCACGCGCGAGGTTGACGAGCGCGTAGGACATGCCGCAGCGCTCCATGAGGCTCCCGGCGAAGACGAACGTCGGGATGGCCAGGAGCACCCAGCTCTGCGAGCCGGCCACCAGCGCCGAGGGAAGTTTCTGGAGCGAGAAGTTGCCCAGCAGAAGGCCGAGCATACCGGAGAGCCCCAGTGCGAAGACGATCGGCATGGAGAGCGCGACCAGGACTGCGAAGGTGACGACGACGGCGGCGACCATGGTCTAGCCGGTGTCTCCGGAGGGCGAGCTCCACGGGCCACGACCTCTGCAGACATCGGAGAGGGCGATGAGACCGTAGACGACGATGAGGACGCCACCGGCGACCGAGGAGAGGTAGAGCCAGCGGAGGTTCAGCACGAGCGCGGGCGAGAACGACTGGCTGTTCAGCTCGGCCACCTGCCAGCCGAACACGGCCACCAGCGCGCCGAAAGCGACGATCAGCAAGCACTGGCCGGCGACCACCGCCGTGCGGAGGGCCGTCGGGAAGCGATCGATGACGAGATTCACTGCGAAGTGGGTGCCCCGCCGGACACCCAGGGCCGCGCCGATGAAGGTGAGCCAGGTCAGCGACCACTCGCCGACCTCCTCGACCCAGAAGAAGCGGACGGTGGGCAGGTCGAAGGTCGCCGAGATCCAGGTCATCACGTAGCGGAGGAACACGCCGACGAGCATGTCCACGATGACGACGATCATCAGCACCGTGATCACGACGTGCGGGATCGCTCCGATCCACGACAATCGCCCGCGCATGGCGCGCGGATGGTAAAGTTGCGACACCTCGAAGTCAAGGCGCGACTCTGATACGAAGGAGGGCGGCTCATGCGCGGACGACTCTTGAGTGCGGTGGCGGTGGTCCTGCTGGTGGCGGTGGTGCTCTCCGGCGGACGGAGCCCGGCCTCGGGCCAGGCCAAGCCGGGAGCGAAGAAGCTCGATTTCCCCCACGTCACCGCCCCGCCGGAGTCGAGCGCGGTCGCCTTCAAGTGGATGTCCGAGGAGCTGACCAAGCGCTCGGGCGGGGCCCTCAACGTGGTGTTCCACGGCGGCACCCTGCTCACCAAAGAGCTGGAGATCATGGACGCCGTCAAATCCGGGAATGTGGCCATCGGCAACCCGGCGGGCGCCGCGTGCACCGTCTTCCCCGAGATGTGCGTGTTCCTGACGCCGTACCTCGTCCGCGACTACAACCACGCCTACGCCATGTTCAACGGCGAGATCGGCCGGAACCTCGACGAGATCTTCCAGAAGAAGTACAAGGTGAAGGTCCTCTTCTTCTATGACTACGGCTTCCGCCACTTCTGGAATAACCGGCGGCCCATCACGACGCCGGCGGACCTCAAGGGGCTCAAGCTGCGCGTGCAGCAGGGACGAGTCTTCGCGGACACCGTGAACGGCCTCGGCGCCAGCGCGGTGCCGATGCCCTGGGGCGAGGTCATCCCGGCCGCCCAGCAGGGAGTGATCGACGGCGCCGACCTGCCCGTGGTCAACATCAACGCGCTCAAGGCCTACGAGGTCGCCAAGTACGCCTCGATGACCTATCACAACTACGGCCCCACGGTCCTGGTGATGAATCTCGACATCTGGCGCGGGCTCATCCCTGACCAGCAGAAGCTCTTCCTCGAGGCCAGCCGCGAGGCCCAGGCGAAGATCCGCGAGATGACCGAGACGGTGGACAACTTTCAGAAGGCCAAGGAGATCCTCGAGCCCAAGGGCATGAAGGTGAACCAGGCGGACGTCGCTTCCTTCCGGAAGATCGCCGAGGAGAAGATCTGGCCCCAGTACCGGCAGCAGTACGCCGAGATGTGGGACAAGATCGTCAATACCCGCTGAGCCGCGGGCCGGCTCGCGTTCTTTGGTGTTATGCTGGCCGCCTCCAAGGAGGGTCCAAATGGCTGTGACCGTCGGCTTCATCGGTGTCGGAAACATGGGCAACCCGATGGCGTCCAACGTGTTGAAGGCGCAGTTCCCGATGACGGTCTTCGACACGAATCCCAAGGCGATGGAGAATCTCATCCAGGCCGGCGCCCGTCGCGCCGCCTCGCCGCGCGAGGTTGTCGAGACCTCGGAGATCGTGTTCACCTCACTACCGGCCTCGCCCGATGTCGAGGCGGTCTACCTCGAGCCCGGCGGGCTGGTGGATCAAGCCAAGCCCGGGACGATCCTCATCGACCTGAGCAGCGTGCTGCCCTCAACGCCTCGCAAGATCGAGCCCCGCGCCAAGGCGCGCGGTGTGCATTTCCTCGAGGCGCCGGTCAGCGGCGGCGTGAGCGGCGCCCGCGCGGCCACCCTGGCCATCATGGTCGGTGGTGACGCCGAGCCCCTGTCGCGCGCGACGCCGGTCCTGCGCGCCATCGGCCCGAACATCTTCCACGTGGGCCCGGTCGGCGCCGGCAACACGGTGAAGGCGATCAACAACATGATGGCGTGCGTCAACTCGTGCGCGATGATGGAAGGGGTCGCGCTCGGCGTGAAGGCGGGCCTCGACCCGATGACGATCTACGAAGTGGTCAAGGCCAGCAGCGGCGGCAGCAAGGCGCTCGAGCGCATCCCGAAGGCGCTGATCCCGCGCGATTTCGAGCCGGGCTTCAAGGTCGCGCTGATGAACAAAGATCTGGACACGTTCAATACGATCGCCAAGGAGCTCCACGTTCCGGTCAGCTTCGCGAACGTGGCGCAGCGCTACCAGCAGGCGGCACTGGCGGCCGGCCTCGGCGAGCAGGACACCAGCGTCGTCATGACGGTCATCGAACGCCTGTCGGCGGTGAAAGTCTCGGGCGGTCGCTAGCGCGACCTACTCGTAGTACGCGGGCGCGTAGCGCAGCCGCGCGCTCTGCTGCTTGTCGTGATTGATCCACAGCTGTGCCTTGCGCTCCTCCAGCAGGGCGGCGATCCGCTGCAGCGAGGCCAGCGTCTGGTCGCGATTGAAGTTCATCTGCGGCACCCGCTTGTGTGTCCAGTTGTCCTGGAAGTGCACCGCATCGCCCGATAGCAGGAGCCATCCGGTCTTCGGCAGCTGCACGAGGAGCGACTGGTGCCCGGGCGTGTGCCCCGGCGTGGAGACGATCGTCACGCTGCCGTCGCCGAAGACGTCGTGGTCGCCTTCGAGCTTCTTGATCGTCTGCGTGGTCGAGAACGCCGGCTTGTTGGGGCCGGCCATCGCCCAGTCGTACTCGGCAGCCTGAATCAACACCGTGGACGAGGGGAAGAGCGCGATGTTGCCGACGTGATCGCCGTGCGTATGTGACACGGCCACGTGGGTGATGCCGGTGGGCTTGACTCCGAGCTGCTCGAGCTGCGCCGCGAGCGTCTTGACGCGGCGGTAGGTGATGGCGCCGTTGGCGACGACCATGCCGTCGGGCATCGCCGCAACCGCGTCGGGCACGCCGGTATCCCACAGCAGCAGCCCCTTGTCGTGCCGGATCAGATAGCAGTTGTCCGAGAACTCGATCGCCTTGCCCTCGTTGACGCCCGGCGACCAGCGCGACTGATCCTTTCCGATGTTCTGCCCGCAGTCGAGCACATAGAGCTTCTGGACGCCGGCGTTCGCCGAGCCCGGCCACGCGCCGGCCATCGCTCCCATCACCACGACGAGCGCCACCAGTCCCTTCCAGGTCATCGTCTCGCTCCCTTTGCACTGAGTCATCCTTCGGAGCGCGTGCTCTTCCATTGGGCGCGTCCCACAGGGAAACCGAGCGTACCGGCTCAACTAGCGCGTGAACCACGGGAGCCGCAGGATCAGGGCTCGCGGTAAGTCTGTGCGCCTCCAGTGATCGAGGCGCGACCGAAAACACATGGTCCTGGGCGGGGCCAGTTGATCCGCGCCCCAGTCCTTGCGGTCTACGGTGATTGGCAAATTCCAAATGGAGTCGGGCGCGACCGACATGCCGCCAGTACCAGGGACGACGTCACCCGCGGCGTTCGGAGTAACGTCCTGAGGGACCCTCACACCAAGCTTTCGTGCGGATTGTCCAACAAGTGGTAACCCATCGGCGTCGGGTGTCATCGCACGGAAGTACATTCGGGTCGATTCTAGCGCATGAATGCTGCTTGGCGCGCCAATAGCCGCAGAACTTGTGTCCGCGTACCGGAAGGCCAAGAAGAACGGGACCCTAACCGAGTGAACCACCGACGTACAATCTCGGCATGACCAAAGCACCCGGCGCGCCGGGCCCGATCGGCCAGCCCGTTCGGCGCAAGGAGGACGATCGCCTGCTCCGGGGCCGAGGACGGTTCAGCGACGACTTCGTACTGCCCGGCCAGGTGCACGCGGCGATCGTTCGCTCGCCCCATCCCCACGCGCGCATCGTGGCGATCGAGGCCGGCGGCGCGCGGGCGATGCCGGGCGTGCTCGGCGTGTTCACGGAGGCTGACGTCGCTCACGAAGGACTCGGTGCCATCCCGCACAGCCCGGTGCCGTCCAATCGCCACGACCTCAAGCTCACGGCGCCGGGCGGCGGCGCGATCTTCTTCGGCCCGCACCTGCTGTTGCCGGCCGATCGGGCGCGCCATGTGGGCGAGGCCGTGGCAATGGTGGTGGCCGAGACGAAGGCCCAGGCGGAGGATGCAGTGGAGGCCGTCCGCGTCACGTGGGATCCGCTGCCGTTCGTCGTCGACACCGCGGAAGCGGCCGAAGGTCGAGCGCCCGCGGTGTGGGACGAGGTGCCGACGAACGTCTGCGTCGACACCGCGTTCGGCAGCGACGAGGCCGCCGTCGAGGCCGCATTTGCCCAAGCTGATCACGTGATCACGCGCGACTTCCATGTTGGCCGCATCACCGGCGTGCCGATCGAGCCGCGCACGGCGCTCGGCATCTACGACGCCGCGCGGGGCCGATATATCCTCCACGCCGGCAGCGGCGGCGCCTTCCGGCAGCGGCGCGAGCTCGCCGAGGTCTTCGGTCTGCCGCCCGATCGGCTACGCGTCGTCTCGCTCGACGTCGGCGGCAACTTCGGCACCAAGAACCGCGTCTACGTCGAATACGGCCTCGTGCTCTGGGCGGCGCGAAAGCTCGGTCGTCCGGTCAAGCACACGGCCACGCGCGCCGAGACGCTCGTGAGCGACTACCAGGGTCGCGACCTCGTGACACGCGTGTCGCTGGCCCTCGACCGCGACGGCCGGTTTCTCGCCATGCGCGCCGACAACGTTTCGAACGTCGGCGCGCGGGCCGTCTCGTTCTCGCCGCTCGGCAAGGGCTCGGCGCTGGTGACCGGCAACTACGACATCCCGCTCGCCCGGGTCCGCGCGCGGGCCGTGTTCACCAACACCACCCCGACTCAGGCCTATCGCTCGTCGGGACGGCCCGAGGTCACCTTGGCGATCGAGCGGCTGATCGATCTCGCCGCCGACCAGACCGGGATCGACCGCATCGAGCTCCGCCGCCGCAACCTGATCGCGGCGGACAAGATGCCCTACACGAACCCGTTCGGCATGGTCTACGACAGCGGACGGTACGCCGAGAACATGAGCCTCGCGCTGCGGCTCGCCGACTGGGACGGCTTCCGCGAGCGTCGCGCCAATGCGCGCGCCCGAGGCAAATTACTCGGTCTCGGTCTGGCCAACTATGTCGAGTCGTCTACCGGAGCGCCTCGGGAGCAGGCGCGGATGGCGACGCGCGCGGACGGGACCGTCGAGGTGGTGATCGGCACCCAGTCGGCAGGCCAGGGACACGAGACGAGCTTCGCCCAGGTCGCGGCCGAGGGCCTCGGGCTCGACGTCGAGGCGATCCGCATCGTGGCCGGCGACACCGACCTCGTCGGCTTCGGCGGCGGGACGCACTCCGGTCGGTCGATGCGCATGGCGGGCGCGGTCATCGCGCTCGCCGCCGACGACCTGATCGCCGAAGGCAAGCATCGCGCAGCCCAGGCGCTGGAGGCGGCTCCCGACGACATGACGTATACACGCGCCCGTTTCACCGTCGCCGGCACCGATCGTGGCATCGGCCTCTTCGAGATTCCGGGCGGGCTCGCGGTGGTGCGCGACAACGAGATGCACGAGATCGTGTTCCCGAACGGCTGCCACGTGTGCGAGGTGGAAGTCGATCCGGAGACGGGCGCCGTGAAGCTCGTTCGCTACGCCGCTGTCGACGACGTGGGCCGCGCGATCAATCCGCTGATCGTCGAAGGTCAGACCCACGGCGGCATCGTCCAGGGCCTCGGGCAGGCGATATGGGAAGCCTGCGTCGTCGACGGGAGCTCGGGCCAGACGCTCACCGGCACGCTGATGGACTATGCCGTGCCGCGCGCCGCGGACATCCCCGCCTTCGGGACCCACCTCAACGAGGTGCCGTCGCCGACCAACCCGCTGGGCGTCAAGGCCGGTGGCGAGGGCGGCACCACGCCAGCGCCGGCCGTTGTCGTCAGCGCGATCGCCGATGCGCTCAGGCCGCTCGACGTCACGGACATTCCGATGCCCGCCACGCCGTTTGGCCTTTGGCGCGCGATCCGCGCGGCGCGGAGTTAGTCTCTGGAGTCAGCGATGCGCTGCCCGCAATGCCAGCAGGAAAACCCGCCCCGGGCCAGATTCTGTCTGCAGTGCGGTCGGAGCCTGCTCGCCGATTGCGCGGCGTGCGGCCAGCCCCTGCCCGAGGGAGCGAAGTTCTGCATGCAGTGTGGCGCGGCGGTCGGGCGCTCGAGCTCGGCGGCCACCGCGGTGCGGTCTCCGGAGAGCTACACGCCACCCCATCTCGCCGAGAAGATCCTCGCGTCGCGCTCCGCGATCGAGGGCGAGCGCAAGCCCGTCACCGTTCTCTTCTGCGACATGGTCAGCTCGACCGCGCTGGCCGAGCAGCTCGGGCCGGAGGGTCTGCACTCGCTGTTCAGCCGGTTCTTCGAGACGGCGCTCGCCGAGATCCACCGGTACGAAGGGACGATCAACCAGTTCCTCGGTGACGGGTTCATGGCGCTCTTCGGCGCGCCGCTCGCGCACGAGGACCACGCGCGCCGCGCCGTGCTGGCCGCCCTCGACATCCGTCGGGCATTGAACGATCGACCGCTTCAGCTCTCCGGCCGCCTCGTGCCCGTGAGCCTGCGCCTGGGATTGCACACCGGCTTCGTGGTGGTGGGCGCCATCGGAAACAACCTGCGCATGGACTACACGGCCGTCGGCGACACGACACACCTGGCGGCTCGTCTCCAGCAGATGGCGGAGCCGGGCGCGATCGTGATCAGCGAGGCCACCGCTCGTCTGGTCCGCGGCTACGTGGCGCTCGACACGCGGGGCGAGGTCGAGGTGAGAGGGCGATCCGCGCCCGTGACGATCCACCTCGTGACCGGCCGCGGCCAACGTCGCTCTCCTCTCGAAGACCCGGCGGAGCGCAAGCTCAGTCATTTCGTCGGACGCGGTCGCGAGCTCGGCGCCTTGAAAGAGCTGCTCGCCGAGGTCGAAGCGGCTCGTGGCCAGGTCGTCGGCATCGTGGGCGAGCCCGGCGTGGGCAAGTCGCGGCTCCTGCTCGAGTTCCAGAGCACGCTCGCCGGGCGGCGCGTGACCTATCTCGAGGGCCGCTGTCTCTCGTTCGGGAGCGCGATCCCCTTTCTCCCCGTGCTCGATATCGTGCGCAACGCCTGTGGGCTGACCGAGGCTGATCCGCCGGAGACCATGATCGAGAAGGTGCAGGTGACGCTCGCCGACGTGGGCATGGATGCGACCGCGGGCCTGCCCTTCTTGCTGCATCTCCTTGGCGTCAAGGAGCCTTCCGAACACGCGACCGAGTCCCTGGCAGGGCTCAGCCCGGAGAGCATCAAGGCGCGCACCTTCGAGATCCTGCGCCAGATGAGCCTCCGGGCAAGCCGGCGACGCCCCGTCATCCTCGTCGTCGAGGATCTCCACTGGATCGACCGCACGTCCGAGGAATACTTGGCCTCGCTCGTGGAAAGCCTGCCCGGCATGCCCGTCATGCTGCTGACGACCTACCGGCCGGGCTACAGGCCGGCATGGATGGACAAGTCCTACACGACCCAGCTCTCGCTGGCGCGGCTGACTCCAACGGATAGCCTGACCATCGTGCGATCGGTGATGCCGGAGGCTGGGCTCGGCGATCCGCTCTCGAAGATGATTCTCGACAAGGCCGAGGGCAACCCGTTCTTCCTGGAGGAGCTGGCCCGAGCGGTGGGCGACCAGGGCCTGTCGCGTCCCGGCTTGTCCGTCCCGGACACGGTCCACGTCGTTCTCGCCGCCCGCATCGACCGCCTCGCCGAGCAACCGAAGCGTCTCTTGCAGACGGCGTCGGTCCTCGGGCGCGAATTCTCCGTGCGCGTCCTCGAAGCGATCTGGGACGGTGGCCCGCTCGAACAGCATCTGCACGTGCTGACCCGCCAGGAGTTCCTTCACGAGCGCTCGGGGGCCGAAGATGCGACCTACGTCTTCAAGCACGCCCTGACCCAGGACGTCGCCGAGGCGACGATCCTCGCTCCGCGGCGCCGCGAGCTGCATCTTCGCGCCGCCCAGATGCTCGAAGCCCTCTACCCGGATCGCCCGCGAGAGCTGGCGCCGAGACTCGCCCATCACTACTTCCAGGCCGAAGCCTGGCCGCTGGCCTGCGAGCATGCCACGCGCGCGGCGGAGGCGGCGCGCGCCGTGTACGCGAACCGGGAAGCGCTCCAGCGTTACGACGAGGCTCTGACGGCCGGCGAGCGCGCCGGTCTGCCGGTGGCGGAACGCATGCGGCTTCACGCCGCGCGCGGCCGCGTGCACGGAGCTCTCGGCGCCTTTGAGACCGCTCGCGCCGACCTCGAGGCCGCTCTCGCCATGGCCCGAGACGCGGGTGACGCGCGCGCCAGCGTCGACCTTCTCGGTGAGCTCGGTGAGCTCTGGGGCGGTCATCGCGACTATCAGCGCGGGCTCGCGCTGACGCTCGAAGCGGTTCAGACGGCGGAGACCGCCGGGGACCGGCGTCTGCTGGCCGAGGCTCTGGTCCGCACCGGGCTCATGCACCTCAACCTCGCTCGCATCAGCGAGAGCGAGCGCGGGCTGCAACGGGCGTTCGCGATCTTCGAGGAGCTCGGCGACGAGCATGGCGGTGCCCGGACTCTCGACGTGCTCAGCACCACCTTCTGTATAGGCGGGCGGGTCGAGCGCGGCATCGCGCACGGCCGCGACGCGCTCCGCCGATACCGGGCAATCGGAAACCGGACGGCACAGACGTCCGTGGTCACGAATATCGGCCTCTGGCTGGCCATCTCCGGCCAGCGCCGTGAGTCCGAAGCCCTCACACGCCAGGGCCTTCAGGCGGCCATCGATCTCGGCGCGCTGAACGACGAAGCCTATGCCCACGCGGGGCTCGGCTGGCTCTTCGAGATCTATGGCGAATACGGGCCGGGCCTGCGCGAGAGCTCGACCGCGCTCGAGCTGGCGCGCCAGATCGGCCACCGAGAATGGTCCGCGCTCGGGCTGAGCATCCTTGGCAGGATCACTCGGACCTGCGGCGACATCGGGCGCGCCCGCGCACTCCACGAGGAGGTGCTCGCGATCGCCCGCGAGCTCGGCACCGTGCTCTGGATCGCGAACGCGCGCTCCGAGCTCGGCGAGGACTTGATTGCCGCCGGCGACGAGGACGGCGGCATCCGCCTCCTCGAGGAGGCGGTGGTGACGGCGGGCGAGGCCGTCGAATTCGTCGTGCCGCCGCTCCTCGCCCACGCCGACTTCCTGCTGCGCCAGCGTCGGCTCGAGGACGCGCTCCACACCGCGCGGCGGGCCCACGAGGCCGCGCGCGAGTTCGCACCGTGGGCGCTCGAGGCAGACCGGATCGAAGGCGAGGCGCTCGGCGGGCTCGGAAACACGGACGGAGGCGATCAACTGCTCCGCGACACCAAGGCGAAGGCCCAGGCGCTCGGCGTGGCGCCGGTCGCGTGGCGAGCCTCGCTGGGCCTGGCCGATCGCCTGACGGCTCGGCGTCGCCACGAGGAGGCCTCGGCGGAGCGGACCGAGGCACGGTCCATGCTCGAGCGCGCGGCCGCCGAGCTTCCGGAGGATCTCCGTCAGGCGTTCGCCGCGACTCGTGACATGCGTCGCGCGCGCGACTGATTCGCGCCGGATCGGCGGTCTACGCGCGTCCGCTCACGGCACGCACCTTGCGCGGGGCGGCGACCCAGATGGCCACCGCCGACAGGGCCGAGCCGCCGATCGCGATCCAGAAGGCCGGTGTATAGCTGCCGGTGAGGTCGTAGAGCGAGCCGGCCACCCAGGGTCCGGCCGCGCCGCCCCCGATCGCCGCCAGCATCAGCGTGCCGAAGACGGCGCCATAGTGGCGGCCCTCGAAGATTTCGGCCGGAATCGCGCCGATCACGGACGTGAGGCCATAGCCGAGCAGGCCCTGCGAGGCGACCATGAAGTAGAGCAGCGCCGCCGTCGGCGCGTGACGAAGGACGAGCAGCGCCAGCAAGCAGAGCACGAAGCCCAGGCTGCCCACCGTCCATACCCACTCGCGCCCGATCCGGTCCGAGAGATGGCCCAGCGCGATCTGTCCAGGAACGGCGACCAGGCTCACGAGCCCCAGCGCCCAGGCCGCGTGAGTCGGGCTGAACCCGACCTCGACGAGGTATTTCGTCTGATGGACCTGCACGGCGTACCAGGCGAAGAGTCCCCAGAAATATCCCGCGGCGATCCACCAGAAGCGCGGCGTGTGGAGCGCTCGGGCGAGCGTCCAGTCCACGGCCACCCACGCCGCGTCTACCACGTTCGTCCGTGTTGCGGCGGCCGCGCCGCGCGAGGAACGATCCCCGTCGGGCTCGAGCCCGAGATCCTCGGGCCTTCGCTTCAGCAGGAGATTGAGCGGCGCCAGGATTCCGAGCACGAGTAGACCGAGCGCCCAGCAGGCGGCGCGCCAGCCGGCTCGAGCGATGACGGTTTGCAGCCATGGCAGGAGGACGATCGAGCCCACGCCGACGCCCGAGAAGGCGAGGCTCAGCGCCAACCCCCGGCGACGCACGAACCAGTTCGGAAGAAACAGCGACTGACCCGTGTACCCCAGACAGTTGCCGCCACCGCCGACGAGCACGCCGAGCGTCGCGTAGAGATGCCACGGTCGGCTCACGAGCGGCGCCAGCATCAACCCGGCCGCCATGACGATCACGCCCATCTCGATGACGACCCGTGGCCCGCGGCGATCCATCAGGCGACCCACCAGCGGGCTCAAGGCGGCCGAGACGAGAAAGCCGAAGGAGAACGCGCCGGCGGTGACACCCCGCTCCCAGCCGAACTCGTCGAGGATCGGCGGAAAGAGCAGCGAGAACGCCGTGCGCGCGTTGACGCCGACGGCCATGGTGACGAAGCCGACGGCCACGATGATCCAGCCGTAGAAGACGCGCACGCGCGGAACGATACGCTCTCCTTGGGTCAGCGGATCAGGTTCAGCGGCGGCTCCCCTCGCGCGGTCCGCGGGATGTTCTCCGCGATCAGCGTCGCCCGCGCCTCCAGCATCCCTTCGGTCCAGCCCGAGACGTGCGGCGTCATCAACACGTTGGCGAGCTCGTGAAACGGCTGGCGCGCGGGTAAGGTCGGGCCGGCCGCCTGCGGATAGCGATACCAGACGTCGAGCGCGGCGCCCGCCAGACGCTTGTCGGCCAGCGCTCGATAGAGCGCGTCCTCGTCGACGATCTCCGCGCGCGCCACGTTGACGAGGACGGCGGTCGGCTTCATGAGCGAGAGCTCGTGGCCACCGAGGAGCCCGCGCGTGGAGTCGTTGAGGGAGAGCGTGATGGCCAGATAGTCCGCCCGTCGCAAGACCTCGTCGAGGGCGTCCGGCCCGCCGAGGAACGCCAGCGCGTCCGCGGCCGATCGCGTCACGTCACGCCGGATCGCGCAGACGTTCATGTCGAACGCCCGGGCACGGCGGGCCAGGGCCTGCCCGATCCGACCGTAGCCGAGGATGCCGAGCGTCTTGCCCGCCAGCTCGGGCCAGGGCGCCGGCGGCGGCGCACCCACTCCCCACTGGCTCTCCCACGCGCCGCGCCGAAGCGCCGCGTCGATCCGGGCGAAGCCGCGGGTCAGCGTGAGCATCGCGCCGAGCACGTACTCGGCGATGCCGATCTCGTGGCCGTAGACGTTCGCGAGCGACGCCCCGGCCGGCAGCGCCGAGCGGTCGATGCGATCGAGGCCGGCGCCGGGCACCTGGACGAGCTTCAGGCGCTTCGCCGCCGCGCCCATCTCGCGGGTGAACACGAGCGTGACCAGCACGTCCACGTCGGAGAGCCGCGAGACGATGCCGATCTCGTCGCCCACGATGACGTCGCACGGCGTCGCCAGGCGAGCCCGCACCGGCGGCTCGAGGGTGGCGGAAAACGTTCCGGCGAACGCGACCTGCAGCATGACGATCGAGCCTCCTGTCCGCATCCTCCACGCGAGGGGTCAGCGAATCAATTCCCTGAAAGGGAATGGCCGTGACGCGCCGCCGGGAGGTTGTGTATCATCACTCCGAACCGAGCTCGCCTTGGGGGTGCGGCCATGCCAACCAACGGATCGACCGAGGCCCGGAAGCTTCACTCGCGCCTCAACCACCCGATCATCGACGCCGACGGTCACTGGCTCGAGTACACGCCGATCATGCGCGAGGAGTTCCGGCGCATCGGCGGCGACGCGGCGGTCGAGGGCCTCGCGACCGCCACCGATCGCGTCCCGAGCTCGCTTCGCATGACTCTGTCCGAGCGCCGTCGCCGCCGCGTCGGCATGGAAGCCTTCTGGTCCTCGCCCTCCGAAAACGTGCTCGACCGGGCGACCGCGATGCTGCCGAAGCTCATGTACGAGCGTCTCGACGACCTCGGCATCGACTTCTGCGTCGTCTATCCCACTGCCGGGCTCTCGTTCCACCGCCTGCAGGACACCCGCCTGCGCCGCGCGATCTGCCGCGCCTACAACGTGTTCACGGCCGATCAGTTCCGGGGACTCGAAGACCGCATCACCCCCGCGGCGATCATCCCGATGTACACGCCGGAGGAGGCGATCGAGGAGCTGGAGTTCGCCTCCAAGCAGCTCGGCTACAAGGTGATGATGGTCGGCGGGCTCATGCGTCGCCGGGTCGCGGCCGTCACCGAGGAGCACCCGGACGCCGCCCGCTTCGCCGAGTGGTACGACGTGATCGGCATCGACAGCGACCACGACTACGACCCGGTGTGGGCGAAGTGCCGCGAGCTCCGCATCGCCCCGAGCTTCCACAACGGCGCGCGCTCGATCCTCCTCCGCAACTCGCCGTCGAACTTCTGTTACAACCACATCGGCCACTTCGCCTCGGCCGGGCACGCGGTCGCGAAGGCCATCTTCTTCGGCGGTGTGACGCGCCGCTTCCCGGACCTGAATTTCGCCTTCCTCGAAGGCGGGGTGGGCTGGGCGTGCATGCTCTACGCCGACCTCATCGGCCACTGGGAAAAGCGCAACCGGCAGGCGATCGAGGCGACGAACCCGAACAAGCTCGACCTCGCGGCGCTGCTCGGGTACGCGCAGAAGTACGGGCGCGACGCGGTCGTGGAGGCCGTGCGCCGGGGCGAGGGGCTGGAAGGCGACTCCAACTCGAAGCTGACCGGCGGCCTCGAGGACCTCGACGACTACTTCCGCTGCCAGATCGGCGGCAAGAGCGACATCCGCGACCTCTTCGTGCCGCGCTTCTACTTCGGCTGCGAGGCCGACGATCCCGTCAACGCCTGGGCGTTCAACCGGGGCGCCAACCCGCTGGGCGCGCGTCTCAACGCGCTCTTCAGCTCCGACATCGGCCACTTCGACGTCCCGGACATGACCGACGTCGTGCCCGAGGCGTACGAGCTCGTCGAGCACGAGCTGATCACGTCGGACGACTTCCGCGACTTCATGTTCACGAACGCGGTTCGCTTCTGGGGCGAGGTGAATCCGGACTTCTTCAAGGGCACGGTCGTCGAGAAGGCGGCGGCGCAGGCGCTCGCGCAGCCGGCGGGTGTGGCGGCCGGCCCGTAAGGCTCAGGACCCGCCGAGCACCATCTGGGTCTGGATCGTCTGCGCGAGCAGCCGGCCCGCCTCGTCCACGACGCGGGTCTGCCAGACCATCGTCCGCTTGCCCCGGTGCAGCGGCGTCGCCTCCGCGCGGACGAGGCCCGCGCGCCCGGCCGCGAAGAAGTTGGTCTTGGACTCGAGCGTGGTCGTGCCGGCTCCCGGCGGCAGGTTGAGGACCGTCGCCGCCGCTCCGACCGTGTCGGCCAGCGCCATCAGCGTGCCGCCGTGGAGCGCGCCGCCCACGGTGCGAAGATCGTCGCGAATCCGCAGCTCTGCGACCACGCGATCGGGGCCCGCCTCGACGACGCGCATGCCCAGCAGCTCGCCCAGGGTCCCACGGAGGCTCTCGGTGATGGCCGCCGGATCGATGTCCATGATGTCCCTCCAGCCTCGCATCATCGGCTCGGCCCGCCCGGAAGGCAATGACCTCGGAGGTAATGGGAGCCCTGCGGCCTCGATGCTCGCGCGCCGTGGTAGGATGACCGCGTACCACAGCAGCATCTCAATGCAAGAGCAGCATCTCGGCGCTGCTCGAGAGGGCTCGCCATCACTACCGACTCACGTAGACCTCGAGCGGACACGGGCGATGGCGACGACGGAGCCCTCATCGCCAGCCGTCTGGCCGCAATCGTCGATTCCTCGGACGATGCGATCATCAGCAAGAGCCTCGAGGGCGTCATCCGGACCTGGAATGCAGGCGCCGAGCGGATCTTCGGCTACACCGCCGCCGAGGCGATTGGCCAGCCCGTGACGATCCTCATCCCGCCCGAACACATCCAAGAGGAGCAGGAGATCCTCGGGCATATCAAACGGGGTGAGCGGGTCGACCACTACGAAACGGTTCGCATACGGAAGGACGGGCACCGGGTCCAGATCTCTCTGACGGTGTCTCCCATCCGTGATGCGCTCGGACGGGTCGTGGGCGCGTCCAAGATCGCTCGGGACGTCACTGAGCGCGCGCGCGCGGGGCTGGCCGAGCGCGAGGCGCTCGCCGCCGCCCAACAGGCACGGCGCCAGGCGGAAGAAGCGAGCCGAGCCAAGGATGAGTTCCTGGCGATGGTCTCGCACGAGATCCGAACTCCTCTCAATGCCGTGGCGGGATGGCTCCACGTCCTGCGCGCCAAGAGGGACGAACCCGCGCTCGTCGAGCGGGCGCTCGATACGGCGGACCGCAACATCAGACTGCTGGCGAGGGTCATCGACGACTTGCTCGACGTTTCGCGAATCGTGGCGGGTCGGATCACGATGAAGCGAGAGTCCGTCGACATCCCGCCCGTCCTCGAGGCCGCTCTCGCTGGCCTGCGGCCGGCCGCGATCAACAAGGGAGTGGAGGTGGAGTCAGTCGTCAGTCCATGGGTGGGACCGATCCTCGGTGATCCTGAGCGTTTGCAGCAGATCATCGGCAATATCGTGGCGAACGCGATCAAGTACACCGCGTCAGGGGGGCTGGTCTCCGTGCAAGTCCGGAACGATGCCACGCACGTTGAGATCCTGGTGAGCGACACCGGACAGGGCATTTCGCCAGACTTTCTCCCCCATGTCTTCGAAGCGTTCCGACGAGCCGAGGGAGGCGTATCGGAAAGGCAAGGTGGCTTGGGTTTAGGCCTCGCCATCGTGCAGCACCTCGTGGGGCTGCACAATGGCACCGTGAGGGCGGAGAGCCCCGGCATCGGAAAGGGGGCTCGCTTCTCCGTCAGGCTACCGCTGATCCCGCGGGAAGGCGTCCCGATCACCGGCGCCACCGCCTCTTGCTGAGGCGTCCCTGATCCCCCAGCCTCAGCACCCCCGACGACATCACGTTCCACGAGCTGCTCGGGCCACGGCCTTTGTCAGGGTTCCGGAGTCAGGGTGACCGCGGTCCGTAGGGTTTCGCCCGGCTCCAGGATTCGAAATCCGGTGTCGGTCCGGCCCGCCGCGGCGAGATTGACCGCATCGGTCACGTGGCTGACCGGCTCGACGCAAAAGAACGCTCGGCCGGCCGGCGTGTAGACGACGAGGAAGTCGAGCGGCGGCTCGGCCGCCATGACCAGGCGCATCCCGGATTCCGGCCACTCGATCAGCGCCCGGCGACGCCAGCCCACGAAGCAGTTGTCGAGGGCGACGGCGTCGACCGCCACGCCGCGGCTCGGATCGGCCGCCGCAGGCCGCGGTGGCGCCAGCGTGGTCGGCATGATCTCGTCGTCCGTCAACCAGATCGCCTGAACCTCCGCGGTGATCGTCGTGCGCGGCGTGCGCGGAAAGTATGGGTGCCAGCCGAGCCCGGCCGGCATCGACGCGGCGCTCTCGTTGCGCAAGGTCAACGCGATCGACAGACTCGTCGGCGCGAGCGCGAAGCGCTGGGTGGCGCGGTACGCCCACGGCCATGCGTCGGCGGCGTGCCGATACTCGACGACCGCCTCGTGCGCTCGCACCTCGAGCGGTCGCCACGCCGCCTGCCATCCGTGACCGTGGATGCTGTGCCGTTCCGGCGGACGATTCAGCGGCAGGCGGATGTCACGACCCTGAAAGGAGAAGCGCCCGCGCGGATCCGATTCGAGTAGGGGACGAGCGGAATGGCGGCCGCCTCGAGCGGCTCGTCGGAACGCGGCGCCGCCCACGGGCGCAGCAGCTCCGACGTCGCCGCGCCGTGATCGAGCCAGTAGCGCACGACCGCTCCGCCGGCCGCCGGCGCCAGTATCAGACCAGCGCCGTCGGCGCGTAGGGTGATAAGGTCCATGGTCGGCGCGCTCCCGAGCCTAGCACGCGCCAGCGGGAGGCTTTTCATGATCCGATCGGCCTCGTATCCCAGCCTCGAAGCGCGCGTCGCCTTCGTGACCGGCGGCGGTAGCGGGATCGGCGCTTCGATCGTCGAGCACCTGTGCGCGCAGCGCGCCCGGGTCGCGTTCGTGGACATCGAGCGCACGGCGTCGGAGGCGCTCGTCAAGACCATCGAGGGCCGCGGCCACCCGGCGCCGTCGTTCATCCCGTGCGACCTTCGCGACATCGCGACGCTCCAGTCGGCGATCGCCGAGGTGCGTTCCCGTCTCGGGCCCATCCGGGTGCTGGTCAACAACGCCGCCCACGACGAGCGCCACTCGATCGAGCGCGTGACCCCCGAGTACTGGGACGATCGCTTCGCGGTGAACCTGCGCCACCAGTTCTTCGCGGCGCAAGCGGTCGTACCCGACATGGCGGCGGCGGGCGGCGGCTCGATCATCAATTTCGGCTCGACGTCGTGGCTCGTCGCGCAGGGCGGCATGCCGGCGTACCTCAGCGCCAAGGCGGGCGTTGCCGGGCTGACCCGCGCGCTCGCCCGAGACCTCGGGCCCATGAACATCCGCGTCAACTCGATCGTGCCGGGATGGATCATGACCGAGCGGCAGGTGCGACTCTGGCTGACGCCCGAAGGCGAGCAGGAGCTGCTTCGCCGTCAGTGCCTGAAGCGGAAGCTTCTTCCGGAGGACATCGCGCGCGTCGTGCTCTTCTTCGCCGCCGATGACAGCTCGGCCTGCACCAACCAGAGCTACATCGTCGACGGCGGCTGGGTGTGAGGAGACGGCCCTCCGGGTGGGCGGGCGTGGTTCAGGCGCGCGCCGGCGAGGCGAGCGTCGCGTAGCGGGGCATCACTTCGGTCGCGAAGAGCTCGATGGATCGCATCGCGTCCTGGTGGCTGATATCGCCCCACTGGAACGAGCAGACGAAGTAGTTGGCCCCGGTCGCCACGTACTCTTCCATGTACTCCAGCACCGCCCGCGGCGTTCCGGCCAGGGCCACCCCACCGAGGCGGTTGGGATGGGATCCCTGTTTCACCTGGTCGAAGCGCTCGAGCTCGGCGTCGATGTCCCGCCGCAGCTCCCGCGTCGGCAACCCCTTGGGACGCTCCCCGACGAAACCGAACGAGCCATCCTTGGTCTGCATGAACTGGGTGAGTCCGCGCCTCTCCGCCTCGAGACGACGTGGCGTGGCGAGGTTCCAACGATATTTCTCCCACGCGGGCGTGGCGATCCGCATCGCTTCCGCGTCCGTGTCCGCCACGACCAGGTGCACCACGAGGCCGATCATCGGCGCGTCCCCTTGCACCGTCACGGCACCCGCACCCTGATGCTCTTCCCACGCGGCCCGATAGCGCGGGACCGCCACCGCCAGACCGTCGATGGAGCCGACGATGATGGTGTGCATCCCCTCCATCGCCGCCGTGACCGGATTGCGCATGTACCAGAGCGGCGGATATGGCTGCTGCAGCGGCCGGAGATACATGGGAAGGTTCTCGAAGCTGTGGAAGCGCCCGGCATACGTGAGCTGATCGTGGCTGAGCCCTTCACGAACGATCGCCAGCGTCTCCTGATAGCGCGCGTAGTTGGTCTCGGGGTCGGCTTCCTGGCCCCAGAAGAAGGCTTCCATGACCCCGCCGCGCCCGACACCGATCTCCAGGCGTCCGCCACTCAGGTTGTCGAGCATGCTGATCTCTTCGATCAGCCGGAGCGGATGGTGCAGCGGCAGGACGTAGACACACGGCCCGAATCGCATGCGCTTCGTGCGCTGCGCCACGCTACCCAGGAACACGTTCTGCGACGGCGCCAGGCTGTGGATCGCGGGCGTGTGGTGCTCGGCCAGATGATAGGCGTAGAAGCCGGCCCGGTCGAGGCGCTCGATCTGGACCAGGCGCTCGCGATAGATCTGATCGAGTCGCTGCCCCGGCACCGGCTCGATGTGGTCGAAGACCCCGAAGCGCAGTGACATGTCGTCCCCCGTCCCGTAATCCTACAAGATTTGGCGACCCGGCGGCTCGACGGTCCTTTTGGAGTTCTCACCCGACTCCGACGACGCTCCGGTGACCGACCCGCCGACCTCAGGCGAAAGCGGCGAGAAGAGATCCGCCGGCCGCCGCGATCACCACGACGAGCCAGGGCGGTAGCCGCCAGAACATGAGCAGGCCGAAGGCAACGAGGGCGAGACCGAAGTCGGCATGGCTCTTCACGGCGCTGCTCCACACGGGGTCGTACAGGGCGGCGAGCAGGAGCCCGACGACGGCAGCGTTGATTCCACGAAGCGCGGCCTGAAACGCCGCCCGCGTGCGCAAGAGCCCCCAGAACGGAAGCGCCCCGATGACCAGGAGGAAGGCGGGCAAGAACATCGCGACGAGCGCCCATCCGGCGCCGATCCACCCGTTCGGCGGCTGGTGCATCACGGCGCCGAGATATGCGGCGAACGTGAACAGGGGGCCGGGCACCGCTTGCGCCGCGCCATACCCGGCGATGAACTCTTCGTTGGTCACCCAGCCCGTTGGAACGACCTCGGCCTGGAGAAGCGGAAGCACCACGTGTCCGCCGCCGAAGACGAGCGAGCCCGCTCGATAGAAGCTGTCGAAGACCGACAGGGCGTGGCTCGGCGCCACCTGGCGCGCGATCGGCAATAGGACCAGCAGACCGAAGAACAGCGCCAGCGATCCGACGGCGACGCCCTTGCCGACGGGGATCCGCATGGCGGTCGTCGCCGAGGTCCCCGCGACCGGCAGGAGCATCCATCCCACGAGTCCGGCGGCGACGATGACCAGCACCTGGACGGTCGCCGTCCGTGACGCCAGCACGACGATCGCGGCGACGATCGCCAGCGATGCCCGTTCCCGATCCGCCGCCAGGCTGCGCGCCATGCCCCACACCGCCTGAGCGACGACGGCCACCGCGACGACCTTCAGCCCATGCAGCCAGCCGGCGTCCGCGACGCCGAACGCCTGCAGGCCGTAGGCGAACGCCACCAGCGCCACCGCCGAGGGAAGCGTGAATCCAAGCCACGCCGCCAGACCGCCGAGCAGGCCGGCGCGCAGGATGCCGATCGCGATGCTTACCTGACTGCTCGCGGGTCCGGGAAGGAACTGGCAGAGCGCCACGAGATCGGCGTAGTGCGCCTCGTCGAGCCAGCGCCGTCGCACGACGTACTCTTCGCGGAAGTAGCCGAGGTGCGCGATCGGACCGCCGAACGAGGTCAGGCCCAGTCGCGTCGAGACGCCGAGGACCTCGAGGAGAGCGCTCAATCGGGCGCGCGTGCTAGTCGATCGCTCTGTACATCCGCTCGTCGTAGAGCGCGCCCGTCATCGTCGCGAGCTTGTCGCGGAACTCCCGCGTCGCGGGCGCCATCGAGTGCGCCTCGACCGCCTTCGTGTCCTTCCAGATCTCCACTACCGTGAAATGGTTCTGACGGTTGATCTGCTGGACGACCTCGAAGCGCAGGTTGCCGTCAGCCCGCCGGCTCTCGTCGCCCAGCCGCTTGAGCGCGGCGACCCCGTCCTCTTTGCGCGGCGGGATGACGTCGACGTGGGTCGCGACGTAGATGGCGCCGCGCACGGTCGGCGCGTCGATCGGCCCGACCGAGAGCCCGACGTGCACGCGTTCGTCGGTCGGCGCGTTGCGGATCGCGGTGATCTTCTCGCGCGTGTCGGTGGTGTTGGCGCCCTTGCCGTGAGCCTCGAAGGCCGCCTGGTCCTTCCAGATCTCGAGGATCGCGAACTGGTGCGGCTGGTCGATCCGCTGCGCGACCTCGCATCTCAGGTTGCCGCCCTCCTTGCGGGCCGCCTCGCGATAGCGCTTGAGCAGCGTCGCCGCGTCCGCCTTGGCCGTGGGCATGACCTCGACGTAGGTCACGGCGTAGATGTTGCCCTCGATGGGAGCCGGCGCCGGAGCTTGCGCCCGCGCGTCTGCGGTCACGCCGCTCACCACGATGACCAGGCCGAGAACGAGAGCCCGGAACGATGGTCGCATGTCATCACCTCACTCTAGCATTTGACTCCGGTGGCGAGCGCGGACTGGAGGTTTCGGGCGAACTCCGCAAGGAGCGAGTCGGCCTTTTTCTTGATGATCGGCTGACCGAACTCTCCGATCTTGCCGAGGACGACGAGGTCCGTCTCGATGTGCAAGCGCGTCCCACCCTGGGTCGGGGCCAGTGTGAGGCTCATGCGCGCGCGGATCCCTCCGCCTACCCGACGGTCGTTGGCCTCGGCCCGCATGCGTGCTCGCCAGGCGCCTCGATCCTGTTCCTCGACGGTCACGGTGCCCTGGAGGGCGAGGCGAATCGGGCCGACATGGACCTTGAAGCTCCCCCGGTAGGCGCTCGCGTCGACCGCCTCGACGGTCTCGACTCCCGGGACGCAGCCCGCCACCTTCGGGACTTCCATCATGAAGTCCCACAAGCGCTCGGGCTCCACGGGGATCACGCACTCTTGCGTGAAGGTCAAAGGGTGCCGCGCGCCGAGCGCCGCGCCGCCTCCCACGCTTGCGTGAGCGCCCGGCCGACCATGACCGCGGTCATCTCACGCTTGTATTCGGCGGAGCCTCGGTGATCGCTCAGGGGATCCACCTCGCCCTTGGCCGCCTCGCCGACGGCGCGGAGCACACTCTCTCCGAGCCGCTGGCCGGAGAGGAGCGCCTCCGCGACCCTCGCGCGAAGCGGCGTCACCCCGACCGAGCCGAGCGCGATCCGCGCCTCGCGGCAGCGTTCGCCATCCGGCTCCAGTGCGACGGTCGCGGCGACGGCGACGGTCGCGTAATCGTCGGCGCTGCGCGGGAGAAATTTCAGGAACGTGGCGCCACTCGACGCCGAGAGCAGGGGGACGGTGACCGCCGTGACGAGCTCACCCGGTACCAGCGCGGTTTCATAGTAGTCGCGGAAGAACTCTCCGAGGGACAGCTCTCGACGCCCTCCGGCGCCGCGGATCTCGACGCGGGCGCCGAGCGCCAGGAGCGTCACCGGCGGATCCTGATTCGGGTCGGCGTGGGCGAGCGCTCCGCCGACGGTGGCCATGTGGCGGATCCGGATCGTCGCCACGCGGCGGAACGTCTCGGCCAGGACCGGCAGCCGCTCCCGGACGAGGAGCGACACCTCCGCCTCGCGATGGGTGACCAGGGCGCCCAGTCGAAGCGCGCCGTTGACCGCCTCGATCCGGTCGAGCCCCTGCACGTCGCGCAGGCTCACGAGACACCCCGGACGAACCAGCTGCTGGCGCATCATGGTCACGAGGGCGGTGCCGCCGGCGACGACGCGCGCGTCTTCGCCGTACTCGCGGAGGACGGTGAGGGCTTCATCGAGCGCCCGCGGCACGCGATACTCGAAGGCGTTCACGGCCGGCTCCGCTGGGCGGCCGCCCGGATCGACTCGATGATCTTGTAGTAGCCGGTGCACCGGCAGAGATTCCCGAGCATCCACTCTCGAGTCTCCGCGTCGCTCGGGTTCGGGATCGCGTCGAGCAGCGCCTTGGCCGACACGACCTGGCCGGGCGTGCAGATGCCGCACTGAAACCCGCCGGAGTCCACGAAGGCTTGCTGCACGGGATGGAGCCGCTCGTCCTCGGCGAGCCCTTCGACCGTGGTGACGGCGCGGCCGTCCGCGAAGACCGCCAGCGCGATGCACGAGCTGATCATCTTGCCGTCCAGCAGCACGGTGCACGCGCCGCACACGCCGACGCCACACCCCTCCTTGGAGCCGGTGAGCCCAAGATCGTACCGGAGGCAGTCGAGGAGCGTCCGGTAGGTCGGGACCTCCACGTCGTGCGACGTCCCGTTGACGGTGAGGCGGATCACGCGAGTCACGACCGCCGCTCCTTCAAGGATGGAGCCGGTGCCTTCGCTTTCGCTCTGAGCGCGAAGTAGACCTTCTCGGCCGTGATCGGTAGGTCGAGGATGCGGGCCCCGCACGCGTCGGCCACCGCGTTGGCGATCGCGGGCGCGACGGCGCTGATGCTCCCCTCGCCGATCGCCTTGGCGTTGAACGGTCCCGGCCCCACCGGGTCTTCGAGGATCACGGTGGTGAGGGGCGGGATGTCTTGAATGGTCGGGAGCTTGACGTCACCCAGGCTGAGCGTGCTGATCCGCCCGTCTTCGGTTTTGACCTCCTCCATCAGCGCGTACCCGAGCCCCTGGACGAACCCGCCTTCGATCTGTCCCTGATGACCGATCGGATTGATGATGGTGCCGACGTCGTGCGCCGTCGTGAAGCGACGCACCGTCACCTGACCCGTCTGCGGATCGACAGAGACCTCGGCGACCTGGGCGGTGAAGGACGTGACGGTGCCGTGAGCCTTCGCGTCGTAGAAGTGCGTGGCCTCCAGCGTTCGGCCCGCGCGCGCGGCGGCCTGAGCAATCGCGGCCAGCGAGGTCGCCGGCGCTCCGAGCCGGGCCGCTTCGGCCCCAATCTGCTCTCTGAGATTTTCGGCCGCATGGTACGCCGCTCGGCCGCCCGTGTGAGTGACCCGGCTGCCGCCCACACCGGAATCGGTCGTGAAGTCGTCGGTCGTGACGACTTCGATCTCCACCTCGTCGAGGGGCAGGCCGAGAACCTCGGCGACGACCTGACGAAGGACCAGGTGTGCTCCGGTCCCGGTGTCGGGCAGCGCGACCGACAACGTCACCGTGCCGTCGGTCTCGAGCCGTACCCGGGCATTCGTGAATCCCACCCCGATGTGGCGATGCGTCATAGCGGCACCGCGTCCGATCCACGGCCCCTTGGGCTCGGACCAGTTGCTCGCCTTGAGCGCGGCCTCGAGCGTGTCGCCGGCGCGCACGTGCTCGAGATGGTGGCCGTTGGCGAGGACGTCGCCGTCCCGGAGAAGATTCCGCCGGCGGAGCTCGGCCGGATCGAGCGAGAGCTCACGGGCGATCATGTCCATGTGCGACTCTCCGGCGAAGACCATCTGGGGCTCGCCGGGCGACCGGGCATGACCGCAGGGGATGTTGTTGGAGTAGACGCAGAACGATTCGATCAGGAGATGGGGGATCCGGTAGACCCCGGCCCCCATGCCAGCGCCCCCGAGATTCACGCTCGGCGCGGGCTTGAAGGCCGCGTACGCCCCGCTGTTGAAGAGCGCTCGCACGCGCCGGGCGACGATCCGTCCGTCCTTGTCCACCCCGGTCCGGAGCGTGATGACGGCCGGGTGGCGGGGGTTACCCGCCATCAGCTCCTCGGTGTACCGCATGATCATCTTAACCGGCCTGCCGGTCGCGCGCGCCAGGTGGTAGGCGAGCGGGAGATCCATCACCGAGCCCTTGCCCCCGAAGTCACCGCCGATCGGAGTCAGGTTGACTCGAATCTGCGCCGGCGGCAGCTGCAGCGCGAGGGACAGGAGCTCCTTGAGACGGAAGGGCATCTTGTTCGACGCCCACACCTGGACCCGACCGTCCTCGTCGATCGCCACGACGCCGGCGTGAGGCTCGAGATAGCCCTGATGGGCCAGCTGCGTGCGGAAGGTGTGCTCGAAGACCCGGTCGGCCTCACGGAACCCGGCCTCGACATCGCCCAGCTTGAAACGGAGCACCGACTGGACATTCGGATGGGGTCGCTCAGGCGGGGCTCCCTCATAGGCCCCGGGATCGTCGTGCAGCACCGGCGCGCCGACTTTGATCGCCTCGACCGGGTCGAAGACCGCCGGAAGATCCTCGTACTCCACGTCGATCAGCGCGAGCGCTTCTTCCGCGATGTCGGGGTCGAGGGCGGCGACCGCCGCGACCCTCTCGCCAATGAATCGGACCCGATCGCGCGCGAGAAGGGGCATGTCGAACATGCGACGTCCGACCAGGATGTTCGGGAGATCTTGCGCCGTGAGAACGGCCAGGACCCCGGCGAGGGCTTTGGCTCGGGACGTGTCGATCCGGAGAATCCGTGCGTGGGGCAGCGGGCTTCGAAGGGTCTTCCCCCAGACCAGTCCGGGGAGAGTCACGTCTCCGGAGTAGCGCGCCTCGCCGCTGACCTTCTCGATACCGTCGAGCCGACCGATCGGCTTTCCAACGACACGATGGGCCATCTGTCCCTCCCTGCCCAGTCGGGTGTGGGGCGAGAGTATTCCGGAGGAACCGGACAGGTCAATCCGGTCCCAACGGACGCCTGTGCTACGCTACGTTCTCTCGACTAGGCGAGGTGCCGTGACGAACGCAAGCGGGTCCGCTCTCGCGGAGCGGCTGTCGGTCGGGGGAATCGAGCTGGAAGTGGTACGCCGGGGCACCGGTCGGCCCCTGCTGCTCCTGCACGGCGCGCAAACCGTCGATCCGCGGGCGCGCTTCCTGGATCTGCTCGGCGCCCACGCCGAGATCATCGCCCCTTCGCACCCCGGCTTCGGCCACTCGCCGCGCCCGGCGGATTTCGAGACGGTGTACGACCTTGTGCATTTCTATCTCGAGGTCCTCGAGGCGCTGCCGCACGAGAAGGTGACGCTCCTCGGCTTGTCCTTCGGCGGCTGGCTCGCGGCCGAGGTCGCCGTCAAGTGCCACCACCGGCTCGACGGGCTCATCCTGGTCGACGCCTTCGGCATCAAGATCAGCGATCGCGAGACGCCGGATATCCTGGACGTCTTCAACACCTCGCCGCAGGAAGTGCGGCGGCGGAGCTGGCACGATCCCGAAGCCTGGGCGCTCGACTTCAACGCGTTGTCGGACGACCAGCTGGTGGTGCGCGCCCGGAACTGGGAGGCACTCTGCCTCTACGGCTGGCATCCTTATATGTACAATCCCCAGCTCAAGCGCTGGCTCCGGCGCATCACGGTCCCGACGCTCGTGCTGTGGGGTGCCAGCGATGGGATCGTGACGCCGTCGTACGGGCGCGCCTATAGTGAGCTGATCCCCGGCTCGCGCTTCGGACTGATCGAGCGGGCGGGGCATCATCCGGAGATCGAGCAGGCCGAGGCCTTCGTCGACGCGGTCGTGAAGTTCCTGAATCGCTGACGCTGCGCAGGAGAGAGCCGATGGACGCGTGGTGGCAGTGCGAGGTTCCGTACCCGTTCGTTCCCCAGGAGGTCCTCACCGCCGCCGATTCGGTCCGCGCCAGCCTGCCGAACAGGTATTGCGATCCCAAGGTCGCCGCCGACCTGTTCGAGGAAGTCATCGACGAGTTCCTTCTGTGCGACGACCTCGGGCTCAACGTCCTGGCGATCGAGCACCACGCGGGGATCAACTCACTCCTCGGCGCCAACCCCCTGCTCGTCGGCATTCTTGCCCGCCAGACGCGCCAGGTCCGCATCCTCAGTCTCGGCACCCTGATCTCCGTGCGGAAGGATCCGGTGCGCGTGGCCGAGGAGTACGCCACCGCGGACGTCATCTCGCGCGGGCGCCTGGAGATCGGCTTCGTGAAGTCGGGCGGCACCGAGATGGCATCCGCCAACGCCAACCCCGTGAACAACGTCGAGCGCTACTGGGAGGCGATCGACCTCATCAAGAAGGCGCTGAGCCATCACGACGGGCCGTTCAGCTGGGAGGGCAAGCACTTCGCGCACCGTCACGTGAACATCTGGCCGCGCCCGTGGCAGCAGCCGCATCCCCGCATGTGGTCGGCCACCGGCGATCCGGAGACCGCCGCCGAGGTCGGCCGGCGCGGCATGGTGCACGTGCTAGTCCTGCGCGGCCCGGAGGGAACCAGGCGCGCCTACGCCGCCCATCGCAAGGCGCGCGCCGAGGCCGGCCTGCCCAAGGTGACCACCGACAACTTCGCCTATGCGGCGTTCGTCTACGTCGGCGACACGGACGAGGAAGGCCGTCGCGTCGGCGAGAAGCTGCTCTGGTTCCTCCACACCAGCCTCAAATCGGCGCCCCAGTATTCGAAGTTCCTGCCGGGCAGCGCGCCGCCCCACGCCGCGCCGCAGGTCTATCGCACGGCGCCCACGAGCGGGGCTGCTGCGCCGGTCAGTCTCGCCAACGCCGAGAAGGGCGTCGCCTCAGCCGGTCACAATGCCGCGCGGCTCCAGTCGATCACCGCGGAGGAGGCGACGGCCCAGGGCATCTTCTTCGCGGGTAACCCCGATACCGTGTACAAGCAGGTGATGGAGTTCTACGACAAGGTCGGTGGCTTCGGCCACCTGAGCCTGGTCGGCCGCTCGGGCTTCATGACCCATGCCGAGTCCGAAAAGGGGATCCGGCTCTTCTCGAAGGAAGTGCTCCCGCGGCTTCGCGAGATCAAGCCCGTCACGGTCGATTGAGCGGATTCAGCGCCCGGTGAAGCGCGGCGGTCGTCCTTCGCGGTGCGCGGCCATGCCTTCGTCGACGTCGCGGCTCCACTCGAGCGCCTGACGAAGCGCGTCCGCGAGCGCGCGCGCGGCGGTGAAGCCCGCGGCGCCGCGGACGTTCATGATGCGCTTGGCCCCGCGCGTCGCGAGCGGCCCGCTGGCCGCGATCCGGGCGGCCAGCGCCCGCGCTTCGGGAAGCAGCCGCTCGGCGGGACACACCGAGAGCACCAGCCCCAACCGCTCCATCTCCGACGCGTCCAGCTCGCGGCCCGTGCAGATCAGCTCCAGGGCGCGCGCGCGGCCGACGATCGCCGGCAGCCGAACGGGGCCGCCGGCGCCGGGAAATCCGCCCCAGAGCGCTTCGGGCAGCGCGAACGTCGCGTGCGTTGCCGCCAGCCGGATGTCGCACGCCAGCGCCAGCTCGGCCGCGCCCGCGCGTGTGGTGCCGTTGAGCGCCGCGATGACGATCTGGGGGAGCGCCTCGATCCCATCGTAGAGGCGGTTGGCGACGCGGACCAGCTCGAGGATCTGCTCTTTGGTGTAACTCGCCCGGACCGCGGGATTCAGGATGCCCATCGAGAAGAACTCGGCGCCGCTTCCCGTGATCACGACCGCCTGGATCTCCTCGTCGGCGCCCAGACGATCGACCAGGCCCTGCAGTGTCAGCAGGACGTCGCGCGTGAGTCGGTTCTGATCGGCCGGCCGGTCGAGCATGATCGTCATCGCGCGACCGTCCCGCTCGACCCGGACTTCCTCCGACCCTCGTGTCATCGGCACCTCCCCGTCACGCGGCAGCTCGTCATCCCGATTCTCCAGTGAGCAGGCCCCCGAAGATGCGGCGTCCGAGCTTGAACCCCTCCACGAGCGTGATGCCGGCGCCCTCCGCCGTCGGGTTCGCGGCTCGCCAGGCTCGCAGATCCTCTTCCGACCGGAAGAAGTTGATCGTCGTTCAGAGAGAGTCGGCGGCCTTGCATCCGCCGTCGGCTCGCTTTCCGATCCAGAGCATGACGCCCGTCGCTTCGGGTCCCGGCCCCTCCGGTGCCGCCGAGAGCTCGAGCGGCGCTCCGCTGTAATGGCAGCGCGACCGGATCTCGATCCGTTTGCCGACCATGGGCGCGATGCCGAGCGCGTCCGTAGCACAGCAGGCATACCGCTCCTTACCGCTCGGCAGTCGGACCACAAACGGCGTCGGCGACGCCGAGAAGGGGTACGCCATATCGACGTGGCCGCCGCGGACCCGGATCAGGTCGTCGGCGTCCAGCGCGATGAGCGCCTGATGGATCGCGCCGCCCGGCTCGTCGGGAAATGTCGCGACGAGCTCTTCCACGCGAATCGGGCCGCCGCGATCCACGAAGATCTGGAGAATACGCCTGGACACCGCCGTCTCGCGGGCGGCCCGACGAGTCTTCCACCTGCCTTCCAGGTCGAGCGCGGCGAACTCGTCGGCGGTCTTGATCTCGAGGCTTGCCATGGGTCTTCCTCCTTCTCGAGTCGCACCTCGGCCAGCAGGGCTTTTGGCCTGCCCGGGAGCAGGATAAACTCTGTCGCAACTCCGGGCTCGAGCACATTTCGCCTGGGCACGCCGATGAACGTCAGGAGGACGTGATGTACGAAGGCTTCCGCCGATTCGACATTCAAACCAGCGATCCTCAGGTCACGATCCGCGGCGTGGTGGCGGGCGCCGGTCCGTCTCTGCTGCTGCTCCACGGCAATCCTCTCTCCCACTTCCACTGGCGCTTCGTCGCGCCGCGGCTGGCGAAGGATTTTACCGTGGTCGCGACGGACCTGCGCGGCTACGGCGACAGCGGCAAGCCGCGCGGCCTGCCGGATCACAGCAACTATTCGTTCCGCCGCATGGCGCAGGACCAGGTCGACGTGATGCACGAGCTCGGCTTCGAGCGATTCCTGGTCGCCGGTCACAACCGGGGCGCGCGCACCGCCTATCGCATGGCGCTCGATCATCCGGCGAAGGTGCTCAAGCTCTGCGCCATCGACATCCTGCCGACCCACCATGTATGGACCCACGTCACGCGAGAATGGGCGCTCAACAGCTATCACTGGTCGTTCATGGCGCAGCCGTACGATTTCCCCGAGCGTCTGCTCGCCGGCAAAGAGGAGTACTACATCCGGCTCAAGCTAGGCTCCCAGGGCCTGGGCAAGGGCGGGTTCACCGAGGACGCGATCCGGGAGTACGTGCGCTGCTGCACGCCCGAGAACATCCACGGCGTGTGCGAGGACTACCGCGCGGGAGCCACGATCGACTACGAGATGGACAAACGCGTGGAAGTCCATCGGCCGCCTCAGCGCGCGCCCAGCTGCTGCGAGAGCCGGTCGGCGATCGTGCGGAGCTCGAGCGCGAGCGTGTCGACACCGATCTTCTGGACCTGCTCGCTCACACCCACGACGACGACGACGTGCGTCAGCTGCTCGCGCGCGCCCCGCACCGGAGCGGCGATGATCGTCACCCCCCTGATGTAGTTGCCCTCGTCCACGGCGTACCCGTTGGCGCGTGTTGCCCCAACCTCGGCGCGCCAGGCGCCGAGGGAGGGCGGGCGGTCCCAGCGCAGCGCGCGAAAGCGACGATCGAGCGTGCTCCCGGGATAGCCGCCGAAGGCGGCGACGCAGCGCCCGGACGCGCTGATCAGCGCCGGGAAGCGGCTGCCGAGGTCGACGTGGAGCCGCAGGCCCTGATCCGAGCGCGCGATGGCGACCACGACGATGTGCTCGAGCCCGATCACCTGGACGCCGATGGTGGTGACGCCGTGACGGCGCGTGAGCCGATCGAGCTCCGGCTGCGCCATCTCCGCGAAGCCGTTCCGGGAGAGCGCGCTGCGCGCCATGGTGACGAGGCCGGCGCCGAGGCGATATCGCTTGGTCACGGGATCGAACGCGACCAGCTCCTCGGCGACCAGCACTCGCAGGATGTGCAAGCACGTGCTGGGAATCAGGCCGAGCGCGCGGGCGATCGCATTGACCCCCCGCGACTCCTCGCTCCGGCCGAGCAGCCGCAGAATCGCCACCGCGCGCGTCACCGCCGGGACCTGGCGCGCCGGGCGGCCCGTCCCGCCCCGCGTCAGCGCCTGCACCCCGACCCCCGCCCGACCCATCGTGTTGCCCTTATACAATGAGCGCCGCATATTGACAACGCCGCCCCGCCGGTGCTCCGATGACCGGGCGCGGGGCCCCTCGCGCCGGGAGCGCCATGACCGACCTGACCGAGTACACGACCTACGCGGATGCCCACCGGCACTTCTCGTCGTCCGCGCTGTGGACGTTGTTCGACGGCGGCCGAGAGTCGCTGAACCTCGCCCACGAGTGCGTCGACCGGCATGCGCGCTCCGGGCGCACCGCCGTGCGCGTGGCCCACGCCGACGGGCGCGACGAGGCCCTGAGCTTTCGCGAGTTGGCCGAGTGGTCCTCGCGCGTCGCTCACTGGCTGGCCGCGCGCGGGGTCGTCGTTGGCGATCGGGTCGCGATCATGCTGGAGCCGTCGCTCGCCTTCTACGCCGCCCTCTTCGGCGCCATCAAGCGGGGCGCCATCGCGGTGCCGCTCTTCACCCTCTTCGGCCCGGAAGGGATGCGGCTGCGGCTCGACGACTGCACGCCGCGGCTGCTCTTGACCAACGCCGAGAAGGCCGGGAGCGGGCGAGATTTTCCGGGCCTCGACGTCGTGGTGGTCGACGACGCGCTGCTGGCGTCGCTGGCGTCCCATCCGGCGCAGTACGAGGTCGCGAGCCGGCCGGACGACCTCGCGGTGTTCCAGTACACCTCGGGCACGACGCGGGAGCTGCCGGCGGCCGTGCGCCACAGCCATCGCGCCATCGTCGTGCTCATGGTCGCCGCGCTCTACGGCACGGGCATCCGCCCGGGCGACCGCTTCTTCTGCCCGTCCTCGCCCGCGTGGGGACACGGCCTCTGGCACGG
>Ga0066710_100000185_pt1 | contig 31782 bp, 20 predicted proteins | sample GraSoiAngelo_159_FD_79666 | JGI IMG/M metagenome (GOLD analysis project Ga0066710, IMG submission 79666) | Grasslands soil microbial communities from the Angelo Coastal Reserve, California, USA - 14_1009_16_40cm | ecosystem: Environmental > Terrestrial > Soil > Grasslands | place: USA... | reverse complement strand
GAGGATCGCTAATCGTTCAGCACGGTCTCCTAGCCACGGCACCGGAAGCAGAAAACCGAAAAGCGCCAGGCTGGGAATGGTCTGAATGATATTGGCAGCACCCAGGACGGGCCGGTTCAAAAGAGGCCGGTGCGCAATCAGAATGCCCAGCGGTATGCCGATCAGCGCTGCCAGCAATGTGGAGATGCCAACCATCCACAGATGCTCGAGGGTGAGTTGGGCCACTTGTCCGGAGTTCTGGGCAAAGAATTGAAACAGGTTCATGAGGAACCTCGATTTGCTGTGGAATCCAATCCTGTATGAAAGGCTCTCACGTATGCGGCGGCCAGAGGATCGGTGGAACGCAGAAACGCTTGCGGAGAGAGAACGGTGATTAGTTTTCCCGCTTCCATCAGAGCGATCCGGGAGGCGAGGCGCAAGGCCTCGTTCAAATCATGGGTGACGAAGACGACGGTCTTGTGCAGCCGCTGCTGGAGGGAAAGAAATTCTCGCTGCAGATCGTCGCGGGTAAGGGGATCGAGCGCCCCAAAGGGCTCGTCCATCAGAAGAATCGCAGGATCGGCAGCCAGTGCCCGGGCAACTCCTACCCGCTGGCGCTGGCCTCCGGAAAGCTGATGGGGGTAACGTGCAGCTAGCTGCGAGTCGAGCCCAACGATTTGCATGAGCTCTTGCGTTCGGGCACGAATCTTATCCGATGGCCAGGCTTCGATTTCGGGAACAAGGCCGATGTTTCGCTCTACGGTGAAGTGAGGAAGTAGTCCGATCTCCTGAATGACATAGCCGATGCCGCGTCGCAAGCGGATCACATCGGTTTGGGCAGCTGTGGCGCCGTCCACGCACACTTCGCCTTTGGTTGGCGTCAGGAGACGATTGATCATTTTTAGGGTCGTGGTTTTTCCCGAGCCGCTGCGGCCGAGAAATACAAGAGTCTCACCGCGCTGAACTTGCAGGTTCAGGTCGGACAGCAACCGCCGTCCGCTGGGAAGCTCATAGGAAACACCGCAGAATTCGATCGCAGGGCCGTCTCTGGACTCTCCATGCATGCCAGCCAGCATATCAAGTTCGCAAGCGCAGCTGCGCACAGAGCCTCACAAGTTGCCGAACGCCCACTTCACCGTTGTTACTTCAGGCTGAAGGGTCATCCAGAGTGCCAATAGACGACCGCGAGAGCCCCAGTTACATTTTCCAAATGTGTCGTCGAAATCAGTTGTGGGTATGAGTGTGTCTATTTTTCGCTTCCTTGTCTGTTGGACGATGATTGTCATTTTCCCCGCGTCACTTCTCGCTGACGACGCCGGGCCGGCGATTTTGCGCGCCCAGGGAGGAGTGTGGGTCAATGGCAATGAAGCAGCGGATTCAACTGCCATCATGCCCGGGGATTTGTTGGAGACCAAGCCCGGGGCGGTGGCGAATCTGACCACAGACGGCTCCACGATTCTGATTCAGGCGCAGTCGATTGTGAAATACAACGGCGATTCCCTCACCCTTGAGCACGGCAGCGTCTCGGTGGGAACTTCCAGGTCGATGAGCGTGCACATCGACTGTCTGCGAGTGGTACCGGTCTCGAATGAATGGACACAATACGAGGTCACCGACGTTAACGGCAAGGTCAAAGTCGATGCGCTCAAGTTGGATGTTAATATTCTGGCCGGAAGTTCCATACGGAAGACGTCACCGGAGAGCACCGCATCCGCATCCGCAACTGTACACGAGGGACAGCAGGCTACGCGCGATGAATCAGAAGTGTGCGGCGCCGCCAAAAAACCGGTTGGAGCGGCGAATCCCATCAACACAAAGTGGATTGAGATCGGCGCTGGAGTTGGCGGTGCTCTCGTCCTATGCTTGCTGGTTTGCAGTGGTAAGAAGCCATCTCAGGTGAGTCCGTCGTCACCCTAGCCGGCTGGGAGCCTGGCCTCTGCAAGCATCGCTGCCGCGCAATTCGTTACAGGATTCTTTCGTGCGTATAGCCGGATGCAACTAAGGCGGCCAAGAGTTCCGCAATGTGATCGGGGCCACGGGTCTCCATCGTAATGTCGATCGCCGTATCCCCCAGGTTCACGCCGTGGTAGGCACGATCATAGGCCGTTTCCACGATGTTCGCCCGGTGCTCGGCGAGAATACCGGTCAATCGATGCAGCGCGCCCGGGTAGTCAGGCAAATGAACTCGCAGGCGAACCAGCCGGCCGTCTTTGACCAAGCCGCGCTCGATAATGCGGGCGAGCAAGGTGACGTCAATGTTGCCTCCACAAACGAGGACCGCCACTCGCTTGCCCGCCAGAGGTAACTTCCGATTCAGAACCGCGGCCATCGCGGCCGCGCCGGCTCCTTCTGCAAGGGTCTTCTCGCGCTCGAGCAGCAGCAAGATGGCGTTGGCAATTTCTTCTTCTTCCACGGTGACGATGTCATCGACATACTTCTGTACCAGCGGAAGGGTGCGTTCTCCGGCCCGGCGGACGGCGATGCCATCGGCAATTGTTTTTGCTGAATCCAGCGTAACCGGCTTACCTGCGGCGACGGCTGACTTCATGGAAGGAATCTTCGCGGGCTGCACTCCGAAAACACGAACTGCGGGGTTACTCTCTTTGGCAGCGCAGGCAATTCCTCCAATCAGCCCGCCTCCTCCGATGGGCACAATGATGGCTTCGATGTCGCTGTGCTGCTGAAGGATTTCGAGGCCTAGAGTCCCCTGCCCCGCAATTACGGCGTCATCATCGAAGGCATGGATGAGCGTCAACCGGTCCTGCTGGCTGTGCTCGACGGCTTTCTGGTAGGCCTCGTCGTAATTCGCGCCGTGCAGGACGACGTCAGCTCCGTAGGCGCGAGTGGCGGATACTTTCGTCAATGGCGTGGGGAGCGGCATGAGAATCCGGGCCTGGATGCCGTGTCGTCCAGCGTGGTAGGCCACGCCCTGAGCGTGATTGCCGGCTGATGCTGCGATCACGCCACGAGCACGCTCGTCCGGGCTTAGCGTGAGCAACTTGTTCAGAGCTCCGCGCTCTTTGAATGCTCCGGTGCGCTGCTGGTTGTCGAGTTTGAGGAAGATCGAACTGCCAGTGAGAACGGAGAAGGCTTCCGAGCGGGTACAGGGAGACACGCGAATCGATTCGCGAATTCGCCCCAGAGCGGTCTGGATGTCAGGAAGTCCGATCATGACTGGTGCGCAGCCATCTTATCGTGAACCGGGCGCAAGTTGTCATGGTCAGGAGGCTACTGATTGTGCCACCGAGACAACAGAAGGAACAATTCGTACAGGCGTCGCTCGCAGGTAGGCGTCCACAGCGGCAGCGGCTTTGCGTCCTTCGGAGATCGCCCAGACAACCAGAGACTGACCACGGCGCATGTCGCCTGCCGCGAAAACTCCCGGCACGGACGACATGTAATTCTGGTCGGTGGCGACGTTGCCACGCTGGTCGAGTGCAACTCCGAGTTGTTCGATCATTCCGTTGCGAACTGGACCGAGGAAGCCCATCGCGATCAGGATCAGATCCGCTTTCATCGTGAACTCGGTGCCTGGGATCGGTTCGAACTTGGAGGGAGGTCCAACTCGCACGGCATGTAACTGCGTGACCTGGCCGTCGGCAGAGCCGGTGAATTGGGTGGTCGCGAGGCTCCAGTCGCGGATGCCGCCCTCTTCGTGAGCACCCTCGATGCGCAGTTGCATCGGCCACATGGGCCACGGCGTAAGCGGAGAACGCTCGTCGGGTGGCTTGGGCATGATTTCGAATTGGTGTACGGAGAGCGGCTTTTGGCGGTGGCAGGTTCCGAGGCAATCGGCGCCAGTGTCGCCTCCGCCGATGATCACTACGCGCTTGCCAGTGGCAAGAATTTCCACTTCGAAATCGAGCGTGTCACCGAGGCAGCGGCGGTTCTGTTGCGGGAGATACTCCATCGCGAAGTGAATTCCCTTTAGCTCGCGTCCTGGGACTTTCAAGTCGCGGGGATGCTCAGCGCCGCCGGCCAGGACGATTGCCTCGAACTCGCTTCGGAGCATTTCGACGGAAACATTCTTGCCAACTTCCGCGCCGGTCACGAACTTCACGCCCTCGGCGTACATCTGTTCTAATCGCCGGTCGATTACATGCTTTTCCAGCTTGAACTCGGGGATGCCGTAGCGGAGCAAACCGCCGATGCGATCTGCTTTTTCGTAGACTACGACCGAGTACCCTGCGCGGCACAGTTGCTGAGCAGCAGCCAAGCCCGCCGGGCCGGAGCCTACGATGGCTACCTTTTTCCCGATGCGCACCTTAGCCGGCTCGGGACGAATCCAGCTTTCCTGGAATCCGCGCTCGACGATGCTCTTCTCGTTTTGCTTGATGGTTACTGGTGGCTGGTTGATTCCCAACACGCAGGACGCCTCGCACGGCGCGGGACAGATCCGGCCCGTGAACTCTGGAAAATTGTTCGTCGCGTGGAGTTGACGTACGGCCTCCTGCCAGCGGCCGCGATATACCAGATCGTTCCAGTCAGGAATCAGATTGTTGACGGGACAGCCGGTCTGACAGAACGGTACTCCGCAATCCATACAGCGCGCGCCCTGGCTGCGAAGTTTTTCCTCGGGAAGATCGAGATAGATTTCAAACCAGTCGTTCACCCGCTGCGTTACGGGACGGCGGGGAGCAAGCTCACGAGAGTGTTCGAGGAAGCCGGTAGTTTTACCCATGCTGTACCTGCTCGGCTTCTTCGAGAACAGCCATGGTTTCTCCGGGGATGTACGCCTGAGTGCTACGAGGAACACCTAACACACGCTTGAATTCATGCGGAAATACCTTGATAAACCGCGGAAGCATCTCAACCCAATTTTCCAGAATCCACTTGGCGCGACGACTGCCGGTCAACTCCAGATGGCGCGTGACCAGGTCTTTCACCAACTCCTCATCTTGCGCTTCAATCACGGGCTCCAGATCGACCGATTGCCGGTTGCATCGCTTCTCGGTGAAGTCCAGCCTCTCATCGAAGACGTAGGCCACTCCTCCACTCATGCCTGCGGCGAAATTCCGTCCGCACGATCCCAGGACCAATACCAGGCCGTTCGTCATGTATTCGCAGCCGTGGTCGCCGACGCCTTCCACCACTGCGGTTGCTCCGGAATTGCGAACTGCAAAGCGCTCACCGGCGACTCCGTTGAAGAATGTTTCGCCGCTGGTTGCGCCGTAGAGTACAACATTGCCAATCAGGGTATTCTCTTCCGGAGCGAAGACAGACTTTCGTGGTGGATACACGACGATTCGGCCGCCTGAGAGACCCTTGCCCACATAGTCGTTGGCATCTCCCTCGAGCGTAAGCGTCACACCTTTTGCCAGAAATGCACCGAAGCTCTGCCCCGCCGAGCCGTTCAAATGGATCCGCAGCGTATCATCTGGCAGTCCGCCCGAACCATAACGGCGTGCTACCTCACCGCTCAGCATAGCTCCGACCGAGCGATGCACATTGCGCACCGGCAAATTGATTTCAACCGGGCTCAGACTCAGCAGAGCATCGAGCGAGTGCTCAACCAGTTGATGGTCAAGCGCCAGACGCAGGCCATGATCCTGGGGATGCACGCAGCGGCGTGCAACCCGCGAGGGCACGGGCGGGTTGTACAGTATCGCCGACAGATCCAAACCGCGAGCCTTCCAGTGATCGACGGCGGGCTCTACGTCGAGCAGGTCAACGCGCCCGACCATCTCGTCCACAGTGCGGAAACCCAGTTGCGCCATGTACTGCCGCACCTGCTCCGCGATGAAGAAAAAGAAGTTGATGACATGCTCGGGTTGTCCCTGGAACTGCTTGCGCAGCACGGGATCCTGGGTGGCGATTCCTACCGAGCAAGTATTCAGGTGGCACTTGCGCATCATGATGCAGCCCATGGCCACCAGAGGCGTCGTGGCAAAGCCGAATTCTTCTGCGCCCAGCAATGCGGCAATCATGACATCGCGTCCGGTTTGCAATTTGCCATCGGTCTGAACGCGGATTCGGCTGCGAAGATCGTTCAGCAGTAAGACCTGCTGCGTCTCTGCCAAACCTAGTTCCCAGGGTATGCCGGCATGCTTGATGGAGCTTAACGGCGAAGCTCCAGTCCCGCCGCTATCGCCGCTGATCAAGACGACATCGGCGTGTGCCTTCGCTACGCCGGCTGCTACTGTACCCACACCAACCTCGGCCACGAGCTTCACTGCGATGCGGGCTTGCGGATTGACGTTCTTCAGGTCGTAGATCAGTTGCGCCAGATCTTCGATCGAGTAAATGTCGTGGTGGGGAGGAGGCGAAATCAGGCCGACGCCGGGGATCGAGTGCCTGATTCGCGCGATAACCTCATCCACCTTGTGCCCCGGGAGTTGTCCACCCTCGCCCGGTTTCGCTCCTTGCGCCATCTTGATCTGCAATTCGTCGGCGTTTACTAGATAGTTTGCAGTGACGCCAAAGCGTGCCGACGCAACCTGCTTCACCGCGCTGCGCCGGAGATCACCGTTGGCATCCGGCTTGAAGCGTTCTTCGTCTTCGCCACCCTCGCCGGTATTCGACTTGCCGCCGATGCGATTCATGGCGATGGCGAGGGTCTCGTGGGCTTCTTTACTGATTGAACCGAACGACATTGCGCCGGTCGTGAAACGCTTCACAATCTCTTTGGCTGGCTCGACTTCGTCGATGGGAACGGAGTTCTCGCTTTTCTTGAACTTCATCAGGCCGCGCAGCGTGCACAGGTTGCTGCTCTGCTTGTCGACGAGGTCCGTGTATTCCTGGAATGTCTGGAAGCTGTCTTGCCGCACCGCCTGCTGTAGTTTGCTGATGGTCAGCGGATTGAGCAGGTGATATTCGCCATCGACGCGCTGATGATAATTTCCGCCGACTGCCAGCTCGGTTTCGGATTCCGTCAAGGGGCGGAAGGCATGCTCATGTTTCAACTGTGCTTCGCGAGCGAGGACGTCGAGGCCGATGCCCTCCAATCGCGAGGTCGTACCCGCGAAGTAGGCATCGATCAATTCTTTATTAAGCCCGATCGCCTCGAACACCTGCGCGCCCTGATAGCTCTGTAGCGTCGAAATCCCCATCTTTGAAAAAGTCTTCAGCAAGCCCTTTTTTACGGACTTGATAAACAACTTGACGGCGAAGTCCGCAGTCATGCCATCCGGCAGATCGCCGCGCCAGGCAAGGTTTTCGACTGTCTCCAACGCCAGGTAGGGGTTGATCGCGCTTGCTCCGTAGCCGCTCAGCAAGGCGAAATGCATAACCTCGCGCGGCTCGCCCGACTCGGTGATGAGAGCCACCTGTGTGCGAGTTTCTTCGCGTACGAGCAAGTTGTGCACGGCGGCCAGCGCCAGCAAGCTGGGGATGGGAGCGTAGTCTTTGTCGACGCCGCGGTCGGAGAGGATCAGCAAAGAGTATCCCGCTCGAACTGCATGCGACGCTCTCCGGCACAACTCATCGAGCGCCCGCTTCAGTCCGGCCTCGCCATCGCTTGCCTGGAACAGCGTCGGCAAAGTTGTCGCCAGCAGATCGCGATTGGAGACGCGGCGCAGCTTTTCGAGGTCACGATTGGTGAGCAGCGGATGCTCCAGCTTCAGCATGTGACAATTCTCGGGCGCTTCTTCGAGAATGTTGCGCTCACTGCCGATGTAGCTGATCAGCGACATCACCATTTCTTCGCGAATCGGGTCGATCGGAGGATTGGTGACTTGCGCGAAGAGCTGCTTGAAGTAGTGAAAGAGGGACTGCGGACGGTCGGAAAGGCACGCCAGTGGAGTGTCTGTGCCCATCGAGCCCACCGGCTCTTCTCCCGCCGAGGCCATGGGACCGAGAATCATCTTTACATCTTCATCGGTGTAGCCGAATGCGCGCTGTCGGCGAAGAACCGTCTCGGCGTCCGGATAGTGCATGCGCGAGGGCTCGGGCAGTTGATCAATTGTGATCTGATTCTCTTTGACCCACTGCGCGTAAGGCTGCCGCGAAGCCAGGTTGCGCTTGATTTCCTGGTCGGAGACGATGCGTCCTTCGACTGTGTCTACCAGAAACATTTTTCCAGGCTGCAGACGGCCCTTCTTCTTGACCTGCTCGGGTGGCACGTCAAGCACGCCGGCTTCCGACGCCATGATCACCAAATCATCATGAGTCACGACGTAGCGTCCCGGCCGCAGTCCATTGCGATCGAGGGTTGCGCCAATGACGCGACCGTCGGTGAAGGCGATTGCGGCGGGTCCGTCCCATGGTTCCATCAGCGATGCGTGATACTCGTAGAAGGCGCGCTTATCCGCCTGCATGTGGGGATTGCCGGCCCATGCCTCGGGGATCAGCATGGCCATGACGTGTGGAATACCGCGCCCTGCCTGGAAAAGCAATTCCACGGCGTTATCGAAGTTTGCCGAGTCGCTGCCGCCGGAAGCGATGATGGGCAGCAACTTCTTCAGGTCGTCGCCAAATAGCGGCGAACTCAGAAGGGACTGGCGCGCGTGCATCCAGTTCACGTTGCCCCGGAGAGTGTTGATCTCTCCGTTATGGGCGACGTAGCGGTAAGGATGCGCCAGCTGCCAACTGGGGAATGTATTGGTTGAGAAGCGCTGATGCACCAGGCACAAGGCGCTCATGACGTCGGGATCGGAAAGTTCGCGATAAAAGTTGGTGATCTGGGGCGCCAGCAGCAGGCCCTTGTAGACAATCGTGCGACATGAAAGCGAAGGGATATAGAACGTTTCCGCATCTTCGATCCCGGACTCTTTGACTTCGTTCTCGGCTCGCTTGCGCACTACGTATAGCTTGCGTTCAAACGCGTCTTCGTCCATCGAAGCAGCGCGGCCGACGAAGATTTGTTGGATATAGGGTTGCGATGCGCGCGCTACTCGCCCGATGGTGGAAGCGTAGGTCGGGATATCCCGCCAGCCCAAAACGGTGAGCCCTTCTTCGCGAACGATGCGTTCCAGGATTCCTTCGCACTGCAGGCGCGGATGCTTCTCCACGGGCAGAAATGTCATCCCGACGCCATAGCTGCCCGGCTCCGGCAGCTCGAATCCCAATTGGCGGCACTCTCGGACAAAAAACTTGTGAGGGACTTGGATCAACACCCCGGCACCGTCGCCAGTTTCCGGATCGCAGCCGCAGGCGCCCCGGTGCGTCAGGTTCAGGAGAACCTGGATCCCCTTGGTAATGATGTCGTGACTCTTTTGCCCGCTGACGCTGGCAACGAACCCGATTCCACAAGCGTCGTGCTCGTGCGCAGGATCATACAGGCCCTGGGCCGGAGGCAGACCGTTCGGTGATTTCGGGTGAGATATCATGGTCTCCATACGTCAGCGCAACCTCTTTCGAATCAGTTGTTCTTGGGCGTTTCGAGGGCAACAGAAAGCGCCGCACACTTCGGCTCAGGAACAGGTTCGTGCTTCTATTTGATACCGCCTAGGGATCAAGAAAGTACAATTCAGAATTTCGATGCAAGGGATGCAAATTTCAGGGTCGGCCGCACGACTGTAGGCTGGGCGTATTTTTCCCCAGCTTCTCCAACTTCGCTATAATCACGCACTAACCAATGGATTTCGATCAGCTCATCACGTTCCTGGAAGTTGCCCGGCAAGGCAGTTTCTCGCGCGCCGGAGAAAAGGTTTTCCGCTCGCAATCGGCGGTCAGCGCCCAGATCCGCCAACTGGAGCAGGAGTATGGCGACCGTCTACTCGACCGCTCGGGCAAAACGGTAAAGCTGACCCCCGCAGGACAGGTATTTTTCGAGTATGCGGAGCGAATGAAAAATCTCCGCGACGAGTCGCTGGTCGCGGTCGCAGACCATAGCCGCACTCCGCGCGGCACATTGCGGGTAGGCGCGAACGAAGCGACCTGCCTGTACGTGCTTCCGGAGGTATTTGGGGAATATTGCAGGCGCTATCCGCCGGTGCAGATCAATATTTACCGCAACTTCAGCTACAAAATCGTAGAAAAGCTGGAGAACGGATCGGTTGAAGTCGGAGCGCTGACTCTGCCCATCCAGAGTCCGAGCTTGAAGATCCATCCCATCTTCCGCGACAAGCTAATGCTGATGGTCAGTCCCAAAAACCCGCTGGCCAAGCACAAGGCCGTCTCCATACGCGAGATTGTGAAACATCCGCTACTGTTCCCGAAGACCGGGCATACGCGCCGGCTTCTGGACAAGCTCTTCCGGCCGCATAGCGCGGAACTGCAGGTTCGGATGGAACTTCCCAGTATCGGCATGATCAAGAGTTTTGTGGCAGCCGACCTGGGCGTCTCGCTGATCAGCGCTTCATTCGCGCGCGACGAGGTAGAGGCCGGCAGAGTGAAGCTGGTTGACGTGGAGGATGCGGAATTGTTCCGGGAACTTGGATTGGCCTACCGCCGCGACCGGACCCTTTCTGTCGCGACCACTACGTTTATCACTCTGTTGAAGCAAATGGCTGGGAAGAAATCAGAACCCACCGCTCAGGCTTGAGGTTCGATTTAGGATTCGAAATTTGACTGGGTTGCATCAAGATTTTTGATTTCCCACGGTTAGGAATGCTGGCTAGAATTCAGCAGTTGTAAGAAAAAGCTCTACTTTTATGAACTTCGTGATCCAGAAGGCAACGCGAATTACACCGCCAGGCACAACAACGTCGACACGAATTACGTGTCTTCTGGAGGACGGGACCGGATAAGCTAGAGCACTCATAGCCGAGATCGGAACCCACCGCCAGAAGCAATCTGGCGGTGGGTTTTTTTGTGCCCGCAAATTTCAGGATTGGAGTTGCCCTTATGACCCAATTGCAGCCGCGAAGTAGATTTGAAACGGGAGAAGATCTCGTGGTTCTAAAGTTTGGCGGCACCTCGGTGGAAGACGCCGCTGCCATTCGCCGCCTCATAGAAATCGTTCGTACTCGGCTTCATGCACAGCCGGTGGTCGTGGTCAGCGCCCTCGCGCGCGTGACGGACCAACTTCAGGAAGCGGGAAACACCGCAGCCAGTGGACATCTCGGCTCGGCCCTGGCGATGGCACGTGATCTTTACATTCGGCATGAGTTACTCGCGGCAGAATTGCTTAACAATGAACCACCGGACAAACTCGGTTGTGAACTGCAAGCCGAATTCCGCGATTTGGAGTCTCTGCTCTCCGATGTAGCGTCATGCCGTCAACTGAGTCCCCCGGCACACGACCGGCTGCTTGGGTTTGGCGAATGCCTATCAAGCAAGCTGGTGGACGCTGCTCTGCGCGATGCCGGGGTTGGTGCGGTGCACATCGATGCCCGCTCCTGCATCGTTACCGACGCGCGCCACGAGCAAGCAACTCCTGTCTGGAGCCTGACCAGTGAACGGCTTCGGCGGGCGGTCGAGCCTCTGCTTCGGCTGCGACAGGTTCCAGTGATGGGCGGGTTCATCGGCGCCACCGCCGAGGGCATCCCCACGACTCTCGGTCGCGGAGGCTCTGACTTCAGCGCAGCGATCGTTGGGGCGGTTCTGCACGCTTCTCGCGTGGAAATCTGGACCGACGTCGACGGCATCATGACTACGGATCCCAAGCTCTGCGCGGACGCGAAGGTGATCCGCAAGATGAGTTTTGACGAGGCTGCCGAGTTGGCTCACTTCGGAGCCAAAGTTCTGCATCCTGCGACTCTAGCTCCCGCGATGCGCGAGAATATCCCGGTTTACGTTCTGAACTCCAGACACCCGGAAGGCGCCGGAACTGAGATCGTCGCGCAGGCGGATACTAGCACTGTGGTCATCGCGATTACTGCGAAGCGCAATGTGGCTGCGGTGGAAATCGAAGCTCCGCATGGAGTGAGCTTAGGACTGCTGCGGACGATTTATGCGGTCCTTGACCAGCATGCTTGCCCGGTCGACATCATGGCAACTTCGATTGGCCGCGTCTCGTTGCTGGTCGGTTCCACCGCAGCCCTCCCCCGCATCGCGGCTGATCTGGAGGGCCTCGCCAGCGTCCAATGGGAAAATCACAAGGCTCTGGTATGTCTGGTTGGGGAAGACATTCGCCGCCAGCCAGAGGTGGCGAGCCGTATTTTCGCCGCGGTGTCAGACATGGATGTTCGCGTCCCCTGCCGGGGCGCTTCGGACCGGAGCATCTCGTTCCTCGTGGAAGAATCGCGCGTGGAAGAATCGGTGCAACGGCTGCATCGATTGTTCTTTCCACGTCAGGAGCCGCTCGCGGATTGGGGTGGAAATCCCAGCGCCTACTGCCGAGCAAGTTAGGCGAACGCGCTCCTAGGCTTGAACCTCCTAGGCTTGAACCTTGGGCAACGTGGCTGCCGGCTCAATCATGTGCAGACCGCACTCGGTCTTGGCAAAGCCCGGCCAGCTTCCGGCGCGCGGATCGTCTCCGGATTTGACGGACTGTGTGCAGTGCGTGCAACCGATGCTGGGATAGTTCTGATCGTGCAAAGTGTTATATGGCACATCGTGTTCGCGGATGTAACGCCACACCTGCGCCGAGAACCAATCGGCGAGCGGATTGACCTTTACCAGCCCAAATTTTTCATCCCACTCGATTTTGCGGGCGCCGGCGCGATCTGAAGTTTGGTCGCGGCGGATACTCGTAATCCATGCAGACAGATCCGTCAGCTTTCGCCGCAGCGGCTCGACCTTTCTTAGGTTGCAACACTCGTCCGGATTGCGGCTCCAGAGAGCGCCGCCATGAACGCGCTCCTGCGTTTCCGGCGAGAGCAAGGAATAGACCCGCTCGATCGTGATTCCATAGCGTTCTTCAATCCGGTCCATCAGATTGTACGTTTCCGGGAACAGGAACTCGGTGTCGATGGTGAAGAGGCGGAAATCTTTCTGGACGCGGGAAGCCATGTCAATCAGCGCCATGCCTTCGGCCCCAAATGCCGAAGAGATCGCCACTTCGTTTCCGAATTTTCCGAAGGCCCAGGCAAGAACCTGGCGCGGATTCCAACTCTCCGCCGCCAGCTGTATTTGTGCAATCTGTTGTTTCACGCGATTGGCTCCTCATCCGCTGTCGAGCGCGAGGCTTGCAGCGGGACAGTCTCAAAAAGTTGCAGAGGATACGAACTGCTGTTCGCATCCGACATGTGCGGTACAACAAAATCGTCGACCACGGCCACCGGATCAGCAAGACGTACAACCTCACCAACTACCAGCAGCGTTGGCGCGGGGAGCTGCGGCGCTCGATGCAGCTTCGCTACGGTCGTGCGATGAGTTCGTTGATGTTTGGTAGTGGCTCGCGAAATCACGGCGCATGGGGTCTCTCCCGCGAGCCCCGCCGATGTCAGTTTCCTCGCAACATCCGAATGGTTCTGGCCTGGCATGTAAATGACTAGAGTGGCACCGCTTCCCACAAACTTGCTCCAGTCCGCTGTGCCGTTTTCCGACGCATGATGAGCAGTGATCAGCACCAGAGCGGACGAGGCAAGCCGGTGGGTCAGCGGAATCTGCGCAGCGGCAGCAGCGCCGAGTGCGGAAGTTACACCGGGAACGATTTCGTATGGAATGTTGGCGCGGCGCAGGGATTCGATCTCTTCTCCCGCCCGTCCAAAGATCAAAGGATCGCCGCCCTTCAGGCGTACGACACGCAGACCCGAGGCTGCCAAGGCGACCATCAAATAATTGATCTCGCCTTGAAGAATTTTCTTCTTCCCGCAGCGCTTGCCGACGTTGTGAATCTGCGCTGTGGGCGGAATCAGATTCAGGATCTCAGGCGCGACGAGGTCGTCATGCAACACGGCGTCGGCGGTCCGTAGCAGGCGCAAGGCCTTCAACGTCAGCAACTCCGGATCACCCGGTCCTGCGCCCACCAGATAGACTTTTCCCTTCACGCGCCCTCTCCTTTTGCGGCCAGGACTGGCGCGTCTTCCAGCGCCGCTTCAACCGCTTCCCTGCTGGCCAGCGAATGCAGCAACTCGAGCTTGCGTTCCTTATCGAGATCGCTGGCGAGGATGAGTTTTCTTGTTTCTCCCAGTTCGGTCACCCAGGCGGCGTACCCGTCGCCAAATTGTTTTTCGAGTTGTTGCCGCAGCTTCTGCGCGAGCGAGGGACTTTGCCCCGCCGTGGAAATGGCGATCTGCAGGTCTCCCCGTCGAACCACTGCCGGATAGAAGAAGTCGCAGTAATCGGGGACATCGACCACGTTGCAGAGCATGCCGCGCCGCTGCGCTTCGCGATAAATTGACTCGTTCAACCTGCTCGAGGTCGTGGCCACGACTGTGAGGAATACTCCGTCGAGGTCGTCCGCCGAGAAAGGCCGGAGCTCCAGCTCGACCTTCCCGTCGCGCGCCCACTCGCGAACAGCCGGTGACGCTTCTATCGCAACTACGCGAATGCGCGCCCCCGTATCGATCAGCCCGCCAATCTTGGGCTCACCGACCTTGCCCGCGCCAACGACCAGGCATTGGCGTCCGGCCAGCTTCACGAACATGGGAAACAGGCTAGTCACCGTCTCCTCCTGCCGCGTGTGCGAGGTTGCCGGTCGTGCCGGGTAAATCTCGAGCGACTGCTTCCACCAGTTCGCCAGCCAGCAGTCCCCGCAACTGGGTATCGCTGTGCCGGGCAAAGAACTGACGCAAGTTTTCGGCTGGCTCGCGCTCCGCCAGGTACTGGCGCAGTAACCGCTCGATCGCGTCTGGAACCTCGGTCGCGGCGCAGCGATAGCCGATAGGCCGCGCGGTCGCCTGATGCAGCCCCAAGGCTCCACCTACGCAGAAGTAGTAAGCGTCGACGAGGCGGTCCTGAACTTTGATCTTTTTGCCTTCAATGCCGATGTCGGCAATCCAGTGCTGGCCGCAGCTGTTCGGGCATCCTGTGACGTGCAGCTTCAGGTGCTGATCGAAACCGGGCAGGCGCTCTTCGAGTTCTTCGACCAGCCAGCGGGAAAAACTCTTGGTCTCGGTGATCGCCAGCTTGCAGAATTCCGTTCCGCTGCACGCGATGGTGCCGCGGAAGAAGGAGGAACCGCCGACGCGCAAGCCGATCGCGTCGAGCTCTTTCGCCAACGAATCCGCATTGATCTGCGGCACGTTGACGATGAGCAGGTTTTGCATGTTGGTGGTTCGCAACTCGCCGCCGGCGAACCGTTCGGCGAGATCGGCAGCAGCATGCATCTGCTCGGCGGAGATGCGCCCGCGCAGCACGGCTGCTCCCACGTAGCAATATCCAGGCTGGTGTTGCGGATGAATGCCGACGTGATCGCGATAGACGTCCGCGGGAGGCTGCTCGGGAACGGCGGGATCGAGCTGAAATCCAATCCTCCCCTGCAGTTCTTCCAGGAAACGGCCGGCAGTCCATCCATGGCGCAGGAAGAGAAACTTCAGCCGTGCGCGCTCGCGATGTTCGCGCAGCACGTCGGACTCGCGGAACAACTCGGCAATGCCCTTGATCACCGGCAGAGCCTGATTCCATTGCACAAATGCGTTCAGCCGCTCGCCCAAATAAGGTTCAGTGGAGAGCCCACCGGCTACACGTAGCGAGAAGCCGGTCTCCCTCGACGCGCCCACGCCTCGGGTGATGGCCGTTAACCCAACATCATTGATCTCCGGATACGGGCACCAGACGCTGCATCCCGTGATTGAAATCTTGAATTTGCGGGGAAGGTTGTAGAACTCAACATTCCCGGCCAGCATTCGCGAAGCCTCAACCACGAGCGGAGAGGCATCGCAGATCTCATCTGCATCGACTCCAGCAACCGGGCAGCCCGTGACGTTGCGCGTGACGTCGCCGCAAGCGCTGATCGGACTAAGGCCGACTCGCTCAAGCGACTCGAGTAAATCCGGAAGATCTTCGATGGTGACCCAGTGCAGTTGAATGTTCTGGCGTACGGTGATGTCGGCAGTTCCGTGAGCGTAGCGATGGGTAAGATCGGCGATCGTTCGCAGCTGTTCCGATCGAAGAAGTCCGTTGGGAATTCGGAGCCGCACCATGAAGCGCTTTAGGGCCTTGCCCTCGCCGTTCTGCCCGCCCGTCACACCGGCGCCATCGCCTTGGGTGTACACGCCCCACCAGCGGAAATATGTTCCCAGCCACTCGGGAGGAATCGAGTCGAATCCTTCGCGCGCGAAGCGGCGAATCTCCTCGAGGCCTTCCCAGGGATTCTTCTCGCGCTTCAGGCGCTCGACCCGTTGTGCCTTCGTTTCTTTGGGTGCAGCTGTCATAAGTTGATTGGAAAATAAAAAACCCACCGCCAGCTTTAGACTGGCGGTGGGTGATCAGTGCCTTTATTAAGAAGAATCTCTTAGGTCAGCAGCCTCCCCGCGCCAGTGCACACGCATGCACAACAACAACAAGTACACATGCACATCGCGCGAAGGGTTTGGCTACTTGACATTTCTATTTGGCATTCTAGGTTGATCTGGTCGTGCCGTCAACCAAACTTACGTAATGCCTTGGATGAATAATTTCGATGATGGGCATCAGAAATTTCGGGCTGGAAATTAAGATCCGCGTTCATCAATGAAATCAACCATTTACCTCTCCTCGGCAGATCGGCGACCTTTGTGATGCTCGCTCTGCCTGCGGTATCAAACACATGCCAGACCTGTTTCCAGTGGTCGAGCACAGAAGAACCTTTTAGGTCATAATCTTCCGTGGATTTTAAAGCGAACTCAATGACGCCAAATTCGAATCGGCGAGGTCCAGTGATCGGAGTGGATATCGGCGGCACGAAGGTGGCCGTCGGATTGGTCGACGCGACCGGCAAGATAATCAGCCAGCTGCGAAAGCCCATGGTCGCGAATGGCAAGCCTGAAGCCGCTCTTGAGGCCGTGACCGCGGCGATCGATTCCTTGGCGGTGGAAGAAGGTTCGGCATCGCCCCACGGGATCGGCATCTGCGCGCCTGGGCCGCTCGATCCGGTGACCGGCTTAGTGATCAATCCACCGAACCTTCCCTGCTGGAGAAACTTCCCGCTGGCTTCACGGATGGCTGACGTGTACCGAGTGCCGGTCAAGCTCGATAACGACGCTAACGCCGCAGCCCTCGCCGAGACTCGCTGGGGAGCCGCTCGTGGCTATCGCTATGTCTTTTATGCCACGGTCGGCACGGGCATCGGCACGGGAATCGTCTTCGATGGCCGCATCTATCACGGCCGCACCGGAGCCGCAGGAGAGGGAGGCCACGTCAGCATCGACTATCGCGGGCCGCGCTGCCCATGCGGCAAGCTCGGATGCATCGAGGTGCTTGCGGCCGGCCCGGCAATCGGCGCGCGGGCGCGAGCGAGGCTCTCTGCAGACCGCTCTCGCCATTCCACCATCCTGGATCTTGCCAAGGGAAACATCGACGCGGTGGCAAGCGAACTGGTTGGGCAGGCTCACGCCACCGGCGATCCGCTCGCCCGCGAGATTCTCCAAGAGACGGTTGAACTGCTTTCGGCGTGGCTGGGCAACATTGTCGACCTACTCGATCCCGACGTCATTGTTATGGGCGGCGGAGTGGCAGCCATGCTCCAGCCGTTCTTCGGGGAGATTAAGGATCGCCTGCCGAGCTGGTGCGTCAATTCCCGCGTCTCTGAGATTCCGTTGCTGATTGCGCATTACGGCGCTGATGCGGGAGTCGCTGGCGGCGCCGCATTGTGTTCGCAAATCGGCCTCCCGCCTGAATCGTAACCCGTCTCGAATCTTGCGGTTGGCGTTCGATATGGCTGCAGTACCTTCGTTACTAGCGGGGAATCACGCGAGCTCTGCTACACTAAACAAGACGCTTTTGCCACGGTTTGCTCGTGACGCGGTGGTCCCACGTTGGATCAGATTCATCTCCGCCTTTCCTGCCCGCCGTTTATTTCAGCGCCAATCTAAATTGATGAGAGCGGCATGGAAGATCTCCACGTGTGTCTGAGTGTGTGATGACAAGCCCCTCCAGAAAGAACACTCTCGAATGACAACATTTACCGAGCTACCCCTGTCTTCTGCATTGCAGCAGAAGCTGGCAGCAGCTCAATTCACTATTCCAACCCCTATCCAGATTCAGGCGATTCCGCCTGCACTCGAGCGCAAGGATGTACTCGCCACGGCGCAGACCGGTACCGGAAAGACGCTGGCGTTTCTGATCCCGATGATCGAAATGTTGAGCCAACAGCCCTCGCGGCAACTCAACGTGCTGGTTCTCCTGCCTACGCGTGAACTGGCCATGCAGGTAAACGAGGAGTACGAAAGACTTCGCACCAAGGCTCTGCCGAAGGCTGCGCTGGTGATTGGCGGGGTTGCGGAAGGCGGGCAAATGCGGGACCTCCGCAATGCTCAGGTGATCTTCGCGACTCCGGGACGGCTGGAAGATTTTCTCGACCGAAAAATCGTTGACCTCCGTCACGTGAAGCTGCTCGTACTCGACGAAGCCGACCGGATGCTGGACATGGGTTTTCTCCCATCCATCCGGCGCATCCTCTCGTGCCTGCCCGCACGCCGGCAGACGCTGTGTTTCTCAGCTACGCTGGAGCAATCCGTTGCTTCGCTAGTAAATCAGTACATGTATCAGCCGCTGCGAGTAGCGTTGGGCTCGGTCCTGAAGCCTGCGGAAAGCGTGGAGCTAAAGGCATACGAAGTACGTCCCGGCGAGAAGCTGGGAGTCCTCCGGCAATTGTTGAATGAAGAGAAGGGTCAAACCCTGGTCTTCACGCGCACCAAGCGTGGCACGCAACGATTGGTCAAGGAATTGGTCCGAGACGGTTTCAACGCCGCAATGATTCATGGCGACCGGACCCAAGCGCAGCGCAATGGAGCGCTGAGCGGGTTTCAGGAAGGCCGATACCAGGTGCTGGTCGCGACCGATATCGCTTCGCGCGGCTTGCATGTGGACGACGTGGCTCACGTGATCAACTACGATCTGCCGAAGATGGCCGAGGACTTCATTCATCGTGTCGGGCGCACCGGGCGTGCCGGATCACAGGGCCGTGCGTCCTCCTTGGTCGCAGGTGCGGAAATTCTGGAATTGCGCAACATCGAGCGCACCCTGAAGTTGCGCATCGAACGCAAGCAGATGGATGCGTCAGCCTCAGGGCAGCCAATCCGCTTCGTGGAAAACACTCTGGCCACGCGGACCCTGACGGCCTTACCGGGAGAAGTTTTCGTATAGAAGCACGAGTCCGCCGAACGACTCGATAATGGGCAAGCCCGATCCTGGACTCAAAGGCAACCCTCCGCCTCTCGAAGATGTTCTGAAGACAATGCGCGACCGGGTACCGAAGTATCAACGTTGAGAAGATCAACCCTCAGGATCTTGCTGGCTCCGCTGGTCCACTCGACGAAGAGACATAAGAGACGACGGCGATGACTACCTCATCCACCAGAAACATGCAGGGCCCGTGCCAGCGGCTGACGCGCCGCCAGTTCCCGAGCCCACGTTCGCCGAGCGCGCGCCTACATTGGTGTATTTCGGCCGCGCAGGCAGCCTCTCGACACTGTCGCGAAAACCGGCGGGCTTTACGGAAACGGAGAAAGAGCCATGGTCGGGCAGGAAGGAAGGAAGTGCCAGGGGTGAGGCAGGTTCCCGGGCAGAAGCGTCTAGGCCGTTACGACGTTGCGAACCAGCGGCGGTTGGCAGGTCTGAGACCTAATATAAAGAGGAGGGACAACCGCAGAGTGGAAGACCTTTTCCGCCCAAATCTCCGCGATCAACACTCGTGCGATGTCCGATGACGTAATCGAGTTGCGGGTCAGAAATTGGTCGTAATATAGGAGAAACTTTTTGTCGTTCAAGATATCCAGTGCGGCCAGCGTACTTCCCTGAAATCTTTGCTGGATTACCTGGACCAGTTCACGTTTCAGCCAGAGTTGTTCGGGCACCAGGAACCCTTGCTTATCACGCCGCCAGCGCAGGGCGGCAGGCATTTCGGGGAGTGCCGCACGCAGAATGTATTTTGTCCAGCCCTGATGGATCTTTAGCTCCGTGGGCAGGTTCACGACAAAGTTAACCAAGCGGTGGTCCAGAAACGGATGCCGAACTTCGAGGGAATGGGCGCCGGAATTGCGATCCTCGTAATGGGTTAACGCGGGCACTGAATAGTTGCGTATGTCGGCGATTTGTCGCGACCGCATGTCGCCGCATTGCCACACCGGCACCGGCTCGCTTTTGCGCAACATCGTCTGCCAGATGCCCCTGCGATTGCGCTGCATGTACCGGCGCGCCTCTGACATTTGGAACTGTGTCACCGCAGTGCGGTGCAAACTGCTCCTGGCAAGCAGCAACATGGCATCGAGATATTTCCCGGCCTTGAGCAAGAGTTGGACGTGGAAGAAGAAGAACTTCAGATATCCCAGCAAGGTTTCGTCTCCACCCTGCCCGCTTAAAAGGACAGTAACGTCACTGTCGTGTTTGATAGCTGCGAACAATTGGTGCTGTGCGATCACGCTGAACCCGGCAAAGGGCTCATCACTGTAGTAAAGCACCTGTTCGAGACAATCCAGGACGTTGCCCACGCGAAACGTGACCTTGCGATTAGGGACGCCGGTTGCAGCCATCATGTCGATAAAGCGCCGTTCATCGTAGCCCTCGTCTGAGACGATCGAATACGTTTGCAATTGCTCTCCGCACACAAGTTTCACCGCAGTGGTGACAGCCGAAGAGTCCAGTCCACCGCTGAGCAAGACCCCGACCTTGACGTCGCTCCTGAGGCGAATGCGAACACTGTCGAAGAACAAAGAACGGAACTCTTCCACCAGGTCTTTCGATGAGGCAGAAGTCTTCCCCCGTGATTCGAAGGACCAGTAATTTCTTTCTTCGACAGCGCCCGAATCTAGTGAGACGATCACATTTGTGCCCGGCGGAACTCGAGTGATGCCCCGGAAAAACGTCTCGACATCATGATCGAGCAGACCTTGCGCCAAATAGGCGGTCATGACGCTTGCATTGAGTTCGCGCGAAGGCAGGAGCGGCAACAGTTGCTTGATCTCGCTGCCGAAATAAAGTGCGCTATTCGACTTGAAGAGATACAGAGGTTTGATAGAAAAACGGTCCCGGCTCAGTACGACCTTGCGTGCCCGGCTATCCACGATGGCAAATGCCCACATGCCATTCAGGCGATCGAATCCCCTCTCACCATATTCGCGGTAAACACGCAGTATGACCTCTGTGTCAGTTCCAGTCTCGAATGCATGCCCACGGGCTTCCAGCTCGCGGCGTAGTTCGAGGTAATTAAAGATTTCGCCGTTGTAGGTGATCCAGCATCCCTTGCCGTCCGACATCGGCTGGTGCCCGGCCGAAGACAGGTCAATGATGGACAAGCGGCGGTGGCCGAAGAATACGTCAAATCGCCGCTCTTGCCGCGAGTCCGACTCCTTGAGAATGAGAGCAACGTGACCGCAATCATCAGGTCCGCGGTACGCCACCAAATTGGTGAGCGCCACAAAACGGTCAAAATCCGGCCCGTCAAAGAATCCGGTTGTGTTAATGGCTCCAAAAATTCCGCACACTTCGTGCCTCTTCTATGGGGTGCTGATATGACGCTTGCTGAGGTGAAACGGTGCCGTTACTGGCATGCTTTCAGAGTCCCCACCGCGATCGGGGGGCAAAGGGCCTTGGGCGACGCGGTCGTTGATCGGGGCGAGAAACTCGCGGATTCATGCTCGCACTCGCGGCCGTCCATCCCGGGAATTGAGACTCCTCTTGCGGTGGCTTCGCTCATACAGGATCTCAACTTGCTTGCCAAATCCCGGACAAACGGCTCTTCGACAACTTGGGCAGGATAGGAGGAGGGCACAAGGAAAACTTCCAGACCGCCAGCAACCAACTCATCCCAACCCATTTCGGGCCTGCTGTACCTGGCGAATTGCCGCATGGGACGGACGTGTAACATTCGTCCTGGGTACGCCTTCGGAATATAAGCGCATGCCGCATGTCTGTTACATTCAGAGAGTTCCGATGCATTGCAGAATTCTTGGAATCTAGTTCGCAGCGAACTCAGCTTTTTTCTAGGACTCGTGGAAAAGAAATGGTGGCAACTGAACCACCATTTCTGAATATCGAAATAAAGGTCATGCAGGAACGTTCGCTTTGTCATGCTCCAGTTATAAGTGTCCAACAACGCTAACAAATCCACCCTTTGCCCGCGCTGGCTGAGTTGTTGGGCCATCTCGAAGGCTATAGTCCCACCCATGCAGTACCCCGCCAGGAAGTAAGGCCCCTCCGGCTGAATGACTTGTATTTCCTTAATATAGCGAGCCGCCATATCTTCGATGCTGGTCAGAGGGGCAGGCTTGCCGTCCAGTCCTTGCGGCTGCAGCCCATAGACTGGCTGATCCGGGCCCAACTGCCGCGCCAGGCTGCGATACATCAGCAGGTTTCCCGATTCGCCGTGGAGGCAGAAGAGAGGCGGACGAACCCCGCCCACCTGAATTGCCACCAAGGAGTCACGTGAGTGCAATGAATCGGACGCGCGAATGAGTTTGGCTAACTTCTCTATGGTTGGAGCCTGGATCAGAGTGACTAAAGGGATACTCAGTTCGAAGATTTCCTCGACTTGTGCAAACAGCCGCGCGGCAAGGAGAGAGGTTCCGCCTAATTCAAAGAAATCGTCGTCGACACCGACAGGCCCGTCGAAAACTGCTTCCCAGAGCTGAACCAGTTGTGATTCGATGGTGTCTTTCGGTCCCATGTAGTCTTGGAGCGGATATTCGGGCTGCTGATGGTTATGGCTTTCTGCTTGCGGCCTTCCAATTTCGAGATCACCGACCCGCACTTCCGGGTTTTTCGACATCACGCCCAGCACTGCACCATAGTCTGCCAGAATCTGACGTATAGTAGCCGCTGCAAACAGGTCAGAGTTGTATTGCAGGTCGACTTCGAGTCTGTCTTCCAGCTTTAGCCATACGATGAAGGGATATGCCGTCGTTCCAACATCCAGCGGAAGCACGCTTACATTCAGCCCAGAAAAGCTCCATTCTGCTCTTGGGGCCTCAGTTAAGACCAAGAGCACCTGAAAGAGGTTGTTGCGGCTGGCGCCAGAGGTGGTCTCTAGTTGTTCTATCAGGCTCCCAAATGGCAATTCCTGATACGAATAGACCGTAAGGGCTATCTTGCGAACCTGACGAAGGACATCACGAAACGTTGGATCGTCGGCCAGACTCGTGCGAAAAATCACATGATTGCTGAAATGACCTACCAGCTTCTCTACTTGAGCGGGCTGCCGATTTGCAACGCAGGATGCAACCCCTATGTCTTTCTGACCAGAATATCGGCACAGTAGGCATTGGAGAGCAGAGAGAAGCACCATGAATGGACTAACTTTTTATTTTGCAGCCATTATCTTCAGGGAGTTCGTCAAGCTCTCGTCCAGAGTCAGTCGCTCGTGTGCGCCGTGATACGTCTGGCCCTCCGGCGCGATGTGGTCAGGATGCGAATGGCGTAAACCGTCTCCGCCTGCCAATTGCTGCTTCCAGAAGGCAACGTACTCCGATTCTTTGTGCTCGAATCGTTTCTGCTGCCGTCGCACGAAGTCTCCGTATTGGGGAGAAATCTCGGTAAGAGGAGATAGTTGTCTTGCTGAAAAAGCCTCATACACTATCGAAAGTTCCCGAAGCAGAATTGCCATCGACAAATTGTCGGAGACGAGATGATGCGTGGTCAGCAGCAGCAAGTGATCTTCAGACCCGAGACACCACAACTTGGCTCGCAATAAGGGACCATGACTCAAGTCGAACGGCCGAACGGCATCATTTATCGCAAGCCGCAGTGCCTCTGCTTCCCTCTCAGGCTCCCATACGTTGCTCAGATCTACAAGCGGCAATGACAGAGGTTGCGGCCGCAGTACGAGCTGGATGAGGCGGCCCTCCACGATGCGAAACACTGACCGAAGAGGCTGATGCCGCCTCACAATTTCGTGAATACCCCGTTCCAGTGCATTCCGGTCTAAGGCACCGCGCATGCGCAGCGCCAGTGGATAGTTGTAGGCAAAGTTTTCCGGATCCGAGGGATTCTGCACCCACGCGTTTTGTTGAAAATACCACTTCGGCGCAGGAAATGAGTCCTCCGCGTCTAGACCGAATTGGTTTTGTAGAGGTTCGATCATGGTCTCGTTATCTGGTTCCAAATGGTTGGAGCGAAGCTGATCGCAATCGTGCAGCTTGCTCCCGACAGAGTACCGATGTGAATAGGTCTACGCTGGCATTTCCACGTGATCGCGTACCGGTAGCGTTGCTGGGGTTCCCACCAGGTCTTGCATTGCCTGATATAGGCCATCAAACGAAACAGGATAAGGGTGATAGAGCATGTAAATCTCTTTGGTTGCAAGCGCTTTACGAAGTGCATCGCGAAGCACATCGTGCACTTTCTCCAAGTATTCATTCCGCATTCCAGGAAATGCGAATTTGAACGCGCGATAGTGAGACATGAGCGACGTGAGTTCAAACTCCATGGCACACGCCAGTTGATCAGCTACCTTGGCGGCTTCGGCAGATTCGATCAGAATCCTCTTGTCGGAATGCACCATTCCGATAAAGATCTTGTCAGGACGGCCCGTAAGGCTGCCGCATCGGTCACCGAAGATTGCTTTCGGTTCAATTCTGAAATTGAGTTTACGGCGCAGCGCCGGCATGCCCTCCCGCAGAAGTTTCAATGGCCCGAAACAGAGCAAACGCTGCGGGACGGCCCGTTGCACGGAGTCCAGGAAACGGATAAGGCGAAATGTCCCAGCACTGCCCCCCATGGGTTGCGGGTGAGAAAGCTCGCGCCGCTGCCATTCCCACATGCGAAACGTGCCGGGCAGTCCATACATCGTGTTTCCGTCGGAACTGAGGAGCACCCACTCGCCGCCTACGTACAAGGCTCCGTGCTGAGAAAAAGCCAACAGGGCTTCACTCTTTCCACTCTTCACCCAACCCGTTACCAGCACACCTGTGCCTTCGTGGACGAACGCCGAAGCGTGGATCGGCACACAGCGATGCTTTTTGAGCGCAGTTAAATTAATGATCGGAATCAGCAGGGGAATCCATCCGACACTACGCTCGCACAAGATCTCACAATCAGTCCCAATCCGCTCGAAGGGGATGCTCACTCTGCCTTCACCGTCTCCTTCGGGGAGCACGATGAAGCCTGATTTTGAAGACGCAGTCTTGCCCAAGTCGACGTAACGTACCGGCCCGGCGGGAAGGCGATCCACGTAGCGGACCACGATGTCAGGACGCCGTAGCACCCTGGGGGAGGGTGGACCGATTTGGGCGTTCACCGCTGCGACATTGGTTTGCGAAGGCGCGACCAAGCGCACGCCCACCAGTCCGTGGATGTCGTAATCTACCGCACCGCCGCAGGCAATTTTCTGTTCAAGTATCTGTGTCATTCCCGGCTACGCTTTCCCCGCCAGCACCAGGCCGGCACGGAGCCAGCGGGGCATCTTCGAGATCTCGTGATACCAGACTTGGGATGCGCCAAAGGCACGAAAAAACCTTTCCACGGCAGGAATCTGGGAACCTTCGAAATCGAAGACGGCGGAGCGGCCGGAGGAGAACTGCATCATTTTCCACAGGAGCAGCGCTGTTGCACCGCTGGTCCGCAGGGTGGGATCTCCCCCTCCGGCCAGGTAGTAGGCTCGCTTTCGGTCCCACACGAGCATCGCGGCGGCATGTACCTGCCCGCTAGCATCACGGGCCGCGAAACACTCCCCGGCGTCGTTCTGTCGGGCGGCCTGTTGAACGAGGCGCAAGAGATGAGTCTTCGCGGGAGACTGAAGACCTTGCCGAACGTACGTTTTCGCCAAGTTCTGGGCCACGATTTCCGGGTCACAACGTTCTACAACGATTCCGCGCTTTTCAGCCTTTCTTATCTCACGACGCTGGTTCTCTCGCATCTCAGCCCATACCCGATCGAGATCGCACAAATGCTCGATCACGTATGTCACTCGGGAGACCTGCCGGAAGCCTAGCCACTGGAATGGCAAAAAGTTGGCGATTGTGGGCTGAAAACGCTGCAAGAAAACCTGTTCTCCGGCGAGGTGGCGGGCAAAGATTGTAAGAATCTCCATCTGCCGGGTCATCTGATGCACACGTTTACCTTCTATGGGTTCGATCACGACGCCCCACGTTTGGGTCAGACTCGGCATCGTGCAAAACTTGATGCCCAGCCGCTTCTTGAAAAACAGGGGAATGCCCGCGACCAGCCGGCCACGGTCGAAATATCCCAAAACACGTGAGTAAGGAGCAACCACTCTGAGCCACCAAGAACGACAGAAAAGCGAGCCCTGAGGCGACGCTTCGACGAGTTCGTCCCATCGCCGGTTTTCCTCTTCCGACAAGTAGCGAAGCCCTCCACTCTGCTTTTCGGGTGCTGAGTTTTCGAGTTCTTCGGCCGGGGCCGAGACTCGAACGTTTATTTCGTTGGGCCCTAAATCGCAGGACTCGAGAACCTGTTTCACGGAAGAGGACTCCGCGTCTGAGAATCATGTACAAGAGGTTGAACATTACCTTGTCTTAACAGTCGCCAGCCACGGCGCATCAGGTCCCGAATGGGCGTCCACCAGTCCAGCAGAAAAGGCATGGGATCACTCCAGGAGAACACGGCATCACGTTTGTGGCCCCACAGCGAGCGCATCCACTCCCCGAGCGTCAATTCACTCTTCTGCCAGTAGTGCAACGAAGATGCAAGGTCCTTCTTGAAGTAAATCCATTTCGCCCCGTGGTAGGTCTGTTCTCGGCGGGGCGGAAGCTGGAGACCGGCAAGGTCACAGTACATCGAGTAGATCAGCGGTACCCCACCAGCTTCAGCGATGGCGGAACGACCCGTTGGACGACCGATGTTGGGTTCGATGACGCGGTACTGCCCGGAATGAGCATCCCGCTTCATTTCCAAGTAGCCCAGACCCCGAAGGCGCACGTTCGTGAAGAGCTCGACAGTTTGTTTCAGAACCGTGTCATTCCGACACTCCTCGCCGGAGGCACTCACACCGAGAATCGGTGGATTCTGCCGAAGTTTGCGAGCCACGAAGGTAACGATTGGCTTCGACTGTTCGTCGAAATAGCAATTACAGGAATACAAGTCCCGGTCCTTGCCCCGGACCCACTCCTGGGCCACGATCGATTCCGCCCAGGAACTGCACAGGTCGTAGGCTGCCAGGAACTCTTGCGAAGAGGACAGCAAATATGCCTTCGCTCCCGCTGCATTTCTTTCCCAGTTCGAAGTCTTGAACCCAGGCTTCATGATGCAAGGAAATGGTATCTGCTTTGAGGCCGCGATCGCCTCGACCCGGGTTCGCAAGAGGAACGTGGCGGGCACTGGCAAACCATGTTCTTGCGCAAAACGAAAGAAGCTGGTCTTGTCCATCAACATCTCAAGTGTCTCAGGCTCTGGGAGTGCGATGTGATAGCTCTCCTGGAGGGCTTGTCTGTTGCGAGAGACAAGCAAGACACTGGAGTCAGTGCAGGGATACAGGACCGCCTTTTGATCGAGCTGCGAGCTTATGACCTCCAGCACGGACATTAATTCGTCCTGACTAACCGGGCTGAACCGAATCGCGTCGCAGGTGTTGGTGTGAGAGAAAGGATGATTTGGGTCGCGGGCGATTCCGATAACAGGGACGCCATTCTCCTTCAAAATTCGCGCGGTCTGGATGCCGGGTAGACAATCCAGTCCGATGATTACTGCACGAGTGCGTTGGCCTCGCGCCTGGGGAACGCCTGGCGTTACCGTGTCTCTTATCGTTCTCATAGAGGTCGAGAGTTTAGGGGTATCAGATCCCCAGAGATCGGATATGAGGAAACCTCCGGCTTGCTGCTTGATGAGGCAGAACGTGACAAAATCCCTGTCCGGACGGGCAGATATCGCAACTCGGCGGCCTCAAGCTCCGCGGCATTCTGTAAGCGAAAGATCTCCTTGACGGGCACGATGTGTTCATGGACAGCCGCGACTGATCCAGTCTGGTAGATGATTGAAGCCACGCTTTGCATCGCGGCGGTGGATGCTCGCAAAAGATGATTAGCCCAGATCACGATACTCACTCCCGCGCGATCGAAGACCTCGGCCGGCGTCTGGTAGTAGGTGGTCGGGACGATGACTACAGGACAGTTCTCTTTCCATTGATTCATAAATGCCAGTATCTGGTCGGGAGAGGAGAGTTTGCTATGGACGAGGATGGCATCGGCTCCAGCGGAAGAATAAGCATGGGCCCGTTCCAAAGCTTCGTTTAGACCCAGGCCGAGAATAAAGGCTTCAATTCGGGCGACGACACAGAAGTCGCCGTCCTGTTGCGTATCCTTCGCGGCCTTGATCTTGCCGGCAAATTCTTCAGTGTCGGCAAGGAGTTGATGTTTCTCATTGAGGAACGAATTCGTCTTGGGAAACACCTTGTCTTCGATGCACATGGCCGGGATATTGCGCTGCTCGAGCTTGCGCACCAATCGGCGCACATTGTTGAAGTTTCCGTATCCAGTATCAGCATCCAAGAGGATAGGAATGCTGCTGGCATCGCTCATGAGTTCCACGACCTCCAGCACCTGGGTCCAACTGGCTTCATTGCTGTCGCGCACTCCCATGGCTGCGGACAGAGTCAGACCACTGGCCCAGATCCCTTTGAAGCCCGCTTCTTCGACCAGCTTCGCAGTCAGGCCGTTATGGGCTTCCATCAAAAATTCCAGCTTCCCGGAATGCAGCAGTCGCTTGAATTGAGTAGTTTTTTGGGTCATACATGCACCACTTCATCCCGTCGCGCGGGCCTCGCGAGGCTGACCTCGGCATCGCGGCGCACCACTGTCATAGGTTGTTGGACGAATTCTTCGATGATCTCGACGACACGCACTCCGATCTGTTGCTGCGTCTCGACCGTTGACGCACCAATGTGAGGAGTGAGCAGAACGTTGGGCAGACGCGCCAACGGTGAAATCTGACCTGGACCTTCGTGTTCGTGGACGTCCAGCGCCGCGCCGGCAAGCCGGCCAGAAGCCAAAGCAGCATGCAAGGCGGTCTCATCCACCACTCCGCCACGCGCGAGGTTAATGAGATAACTGCCTTCTTTCATCAGTGACAGTGCTCTGCCATTGATGAGGTTCTCCGTCGATTTGCTAAGGGGAACGTGAACGCTAACGAAATCGGCGGTGGCAAGGACCGTATCAAAGTCTGCGACTGTGATGCCCTTGTCGCGGAGGGTTTGAACAACGGATGGAGTCGAGTCGGCAATACATCCGATGATCTCCATGCCAATCATGGACGCGAGTGCCCCAAGACGGGAGCCGATGTTACCAGCTCCCACGATTCCTAGAACTTTGCCAGCGAGCAGATGCCCTTCGAGCGTATCTTTTGCCCAGCGACCTTGTCGCAACATGGCATCGGCCTGTCGAATGTTCCGGGAAAGCGCAAACATGAAGGCCAGAGCCATTTCTGCCACAGCCTGCGCTGCCGGCTCGGGAATCCTTCGTAGGACGATCCCTCGCTGACGAACGTATTCACAATCTAGATTGTCCAAGCCGCATCCGGCACGCACCAGGAGCTTTAGATGCGGAGCACATTCCATGAGCGCTCGCGCGATCTCGACGCCACTGCGAAACACCAACGCTTCGCGATCACGGACTAGCGAAAACGGGTCTGCTGTCGGCTGATCGAATGTGCAAACTACGTCGTGGCGTTCCTGTAATTGTCGGATTGCAGACCGTTCCAGATGGCTTGCGACCAGGATTTTCATAGGTTTTATACCGCGGGGGGAGTTTCGACTTCCCCTGGTGAACCGACATCGTATCTGGCAGAGACCTGCCGGACTACGACGTCCACCACATCATCCAGGCTGTTGTCGGTCACATTCACTTTCAAGTGGTCGATGTGACAGTAGGCCAGCACATCCGATATCTTCTCGTCCAGGCTACGCAAGTGTTCCGGCGTAAACTCCCGTTTCCGCTGATAGATTGTTTGGTAATCGCCAGTGAGCCAAAATGTAAGATCAACCGGCCAACCGTACAGATAGAAGAACGAATCGTTGATTCGGTGCTTTAGCGATGCGGGCGTGGTATTGACCTGTTCCAGCGGATGACGATCGTAGATGACGATCCAGCCGAAGCACTTAAGGCAGAATCCGACCCAGCGACGCAGCATGCGTTCGCAGTGAATCGCCAGTGGCGGTACAGGCCAGGGAAAGAACCTTTCCAGCATTGGCAACCAGCGAAAGTGTGCTGAGCCCATCGCGATCACCTTCACAGGGTAGGTGAGACTGTAGAGCGCAGTAGCGACTGTGGTCTTGCCCGCCCCATCCACTCCGACAAGAGCCACCTCGAGCCCTGGCTTGCGCAGCACCCGCTGCGAGTTAGGGGGGTGGGGGGGCGCCGATTCTGGTTGCAGAACAGCACTCGACATGGCCATTGAGCTCTTTCGCCTCCTTGCCTACCTTGTGGTGAACGAGTGGAGTTGATCAGGCCATCGCGTCATTGAGCGGAGCAGAATCTCCTGGTGACGGCAATGACGACATGTTCCGGCGCGCAGGTTTCAGGTAGCGGAGCAACTGTGAGCCTGTCACCCAGATTCCCAGCAGAGCGCTTCCTCCCCACGCAAGAGATATCATTCCCAATGCAACAAGATCGTCTCTGCGGTCGCCATGTAGCGGGTAGGCTTGTGACACTCCCCACGCGGTCAGTCCGGCAAAACCGGCAACCGCGGCAACCTTTCCGATTTCTTTCCAGCAGATCTCAGTCAAGCGGACCAGTTGGCGACGGTGTAGCAGCAGAGCGAGAACCGTGGTATCCAGGATGATGGCAATATCTGACGCGATCACCAGCCCAACTATCGAAAACATTCTGAACATCAGCGCGTAGATGGGGAATGCTGCAAGGGTGACAATGGTCGACGCGAGCATGGGTGTAAGCGAATCGCCGGCCGCAAAGAACGCGCGCGCATACAGCACCTGTATTGCCCAGAACCCCAGTGCGAGCGAGAAACAGAACAGATAGGTCGCGGTCTGTTCGGAGTCGGAGAACTCGAATCGGCCGCGACGATAAATCAGATCGACGACCGGAAGCGCCGCCCCCATAAACCATGCCGTGCACAAAATTGAGAGCGTGAAGATTCCGGTTATCGCCTTGTTTACCGTGACTCCGAACTCCTTGCTCCGCCTTTCGCCGAAGAGGCGAGCAAAGAATGGTAGGGACGCTTGCCCGGCGGTCTGGCCGAGAATTCCCAGCGGAACCGTGAAGAGCTGCCTGGCATAGTAAAGGCGCGAGATGTCACCCGGACTGCCGGAGGCAAAATATCGCTGATACAGGGAATCTGCCATCAGGATGCTGATGCCAAGCCCCAGAGGAACCGAAAGACGAACCCACTCGCGGAAGGCGGGATTGTGAATGTCAAGCGATGGACGAAAGTGGAAACCTGTACGGCGGGCACAGATGGCATTAAGAAAAAACGGGCCGATGAACAATCCAGCCACCACACCGAACGCCAGCGAAATGATGCCGTAGCGTCGGGCCGCCATGATGCCCGACAGAATGATACAGACGTTATAAAGAAGAGGTACGGTGGAAGGCACCAGAAACCAGCGACGCGAGAGCAGTACCGCGGCGTAGACGCCGCCGAAATAGTAAAAGATCTTGCCGGGCAGTAAAATCCGCGTGATCTGTGAGCAAAGCTCGAGTTGGCCCGGCGTGAAGTTGGGGAACATGTAGGGCTCGATCTTTGAGACGGTGAGTTCGAGGACTATGATGCCCACGGTCAAGATCATGAGTATCACGGTCATCATCACGTTTATGCCCCGCTGTGCCACATCCTCGCGGTTTTCGGCACGATACCGCGCCAGGATAGAAGTTACGGTCACACCTACCGAGCCCGCCGCGAGCATGTAGGAAAGCGAGTCGGGAAGGGTGAAGGCGGCCACATAAGCATCGGTATAAACACCTGCACCGAACACGCCGGCGATATACGCCTCGCGCACGTACCCAAGCAACCGCGAGACGCACAAGGCCGACACTAGCAGCACGGCTGCCGAAATTG